>Ga0224741_10026_pt1 | contig 21192 bp, 13 predicted proteins | sample LIM_E_Water_Pos_FD_161629 | JGI IMG/M metagenome (GOLD analysis project Ga0224741, IMG submission 161629) | Enriched cells from gastrointestinal tract of the lab mouse from Pacific Northwest National Laboratory (PNNL), Richland, Washington... | ecosystem: Host-associated > Mammals > Digestive... | reverse complement strand
CAGATGGGAAAGTAAGACCTTATACCAAAACGCGAACCTGTATGGATTATGTTGCAATTTAGCAATGTTGCATTGTAATGGATGAGTTATTGTTCACGCAGGACTTAGGAACTGTTTAGAAATCACTTGTGACAAGTAATTGTCATGAGTAATTTGTTAACAATTCCTAAGTCCATACGAAAATGTGTATATAGCGCGTAAAAATCCATTTGCATGGATTTTTACCTGTTACTGGAACGGAGTGAACAGTAATATTGATTATACGGTTTAGAAAAACTTTAGAAAAAAAAGCTTGCTTTTTATTGTCGTCTGTTGTAATATAAAATAGTTGTCAGGCGATAGACTGTTTTATTGCAGGAGATGGCTCGTTGGTCAAGCGGTTAAGACGCCGCCCTCTCACGGCGGAAACAGGGGTTCGATTCCCCTACGAGCTGTTGATTTATTTCCTAATATAAAAGAGTAGTTGCATAGATACAAAGCTATGGCTCGTTGGTCAAGCGGTTAAGACGCCGCCCTCTCACGGCGGAAACAGGGGTTCGATTCCCCTACGAGCTGTTGACTGTTTTTAGAACAGCCCAACCCAACTAAAACACTGCAAATACCGGATGTTTCGGCATTGTAGTGTTTTTTTATTCCTCATATACCAGGCACTCGCTATTTGCATCATTGCAAAGGACTGGAACAGTCCCTATGTTGAACAGAATATTATTAAACTTAATCTGCAAAATGCCATGTTTTAAGCAATTATAAAGACATTGGAAAAATGTTTCTGTCATTATATTCAGTGGAATAATGACTTGAAGTTGCAATAAAATCTGCTATAATATGAAACAAAGATAAAAAAGAGGGTGCTAGAATGGATTTGAATTTACAAATAACAGATATGGCAGGGGCTAGACCAGAACATTCTACAGTTATTGTTAACTTTGTTGCTACTGTGCGTAATCAATTAAAAATAGCATGTGTTATGTATTTTCTGATAATGTACAATATAAATTTAAAGCAGACGACGGAGAGAATAAAACAGTTATTCCAGACGCATCTATAAATTGTCGTATCAAATCACGTAGGGGAAATACTTTTATTGATGCACCACGTTTTGTAATGGAAGTATTGAGCCCATCAACAGAAAAATATGATCGTGGAGAGAAAAAAGAATTATATCGTCAGCAGGAAATTGATGAATATTGGATTGTAGACTTACATAAGAAACAAGTGGAAATATATGAACTTGATTATGATGAAAAAGAAGAGCCACAATATTATTTGTGGAAAACTGTTACAGAAGAAAATAAAAATGAATTGAAAATGATTCGTTTTCCGAATTTAAAAATTACATTTGATGATTTATTTTACGAAGTGGATCTAGAGTATTAAATAAAGGAGTGATAGATATTATGGTATCCGACGCAAAAAAGAACTAATAAAAAATGGGGTTAGTAGAATTTGAACGAAAGAAGACGAGAAAATAAATGGTGTGATTTATGATATGTTAGCAAGACCTAATTATCAGCATAGAATAATAAATTTTAAAAGTTTGCAAGCGGTACCAATTAGAAGTATCGCTTTTTTGAATTAGCTGCAAATACTGGATGTTTCGGCATTGCAGTGTCTATTTATCTGGGGCAGCAAACCAGCGATTTTTGCAATATAAAATCAAGGATACTGCTTTCGTTACAGAAAATTAATATTTATTATCTTGTTAAGTGGTGCATTTTACATTATAATAGTATAGATAACGTGAAAACGGCAAGGCTTTTTTATAATAAAAATACCGCGCCAGCATAAAAAATTAGAGATAAGAGGTGTCATGGATGGGGAAAAAAAGCGAAGAAGCGATTAGAAATTTTACGCATAAATATACAAAAGTATGCGTGGACAACAATGAAATCGATGTAGGATTATTTGATACCTATGGCGTGAAGCGCGGGCTGCGTGACAAAAATGGTAAAGGGGTATTGTCAGGGCTTACCAATATTTCCCTGATTAAATCCTCTGAGGAAGTGGACGGAAAGAGTGTGCCATGTGAGGGGCAGCTCTACTATAGAGGCTATAATATCTTTGATTTGGTAAGAGGCTTTCAGAAGGACAACCGTTTTGGATTTGACGAGTGTGCATACCTTCTGTTGTTTGGCAGTCTGCCCAATAAAGATGAGTTATTGGAGTTTAAGAAAATGCTTGGCTACAGCATGACGCTGCCGACAAACTTTGTACGTGATGTTATTATGAAAGCGCCAAGTCATGATATTATGAATTCGCTGACAAAGAGTGTGTTGACGCTGGCGTCCTATGATGATAATGTTTCAGATATTTCATTGGAAAACGTCCTGAAACAGAGCTTAATGCTAATCAGTGTATTCCCTATGCTCTCTGTATATGGATATCATGCATACAATCACTATGAATGTGATGATAGTTTATATATTCACAGACCCGATCCAAAGCTGTCTACTGCGGAAAATATTCTGCGTATGCTGCGACCGGATATGGCATATACGCCGATAGAGGCAAAAGTTTTGGATGCTGCGCTGGTACTGCATATGGAGCATGGCGGCGGCAATAATTCTACATTTACGACAAGAGTTGTTACAAGTTCAGGATCGGATACATATTCTGTAATAGCGGCGGCGCTTTCCTCCTTAAAGGGACCTAAGCATGGTGGTGCGAATATTAAGGTCGTGCAGATGATGGAGGATTTAAGACGTAATGTAGATGATGTTACCGATGAGAAACAGGTGCGGGAATATCTTTATCGTATCTTAAATAAAGAAGCATTTGACAGAAGCGGCTTAATATATGGAATGGGTCATGCGGTTTATTCGATTTCTGATCCTAGAGCGCTTGTATTTAAAGGCTTTGTAGAACGGCTTGCGGATGAGAAAAAGCGTCATAAAGATTTTGAACTGTACTCTATGATTGAGAAGCTTGCGCCGGAAGTAATTGCTGAGAAATGCCGTATATACAAAGGTGTTAGTGCTAATGTGGACTTTTACAGTGGTTTTGTTTACAGTATGCTGGATATTCCAATGGAACTGTATACGCCGATTTTTGCAATTGCGCGTATTGTCGGCTGGAGTGCGCACCGTATGGAAGAATTGATTAATGTAGATAAGATTATCCGTCCGGCGTACAAGAGTATTCTGTCGCTGAAAACATATGAATCTTTAAAAGAGCGTTCCACACCGAAATTAAATGGGCATGAAGAACAAGTATACAAGCTTCCCATGAATGAAACTTAGTGCCAAAAGAGCCTGTAGGGGGTATATATAGGATTATTCAAATAGTGGGAAGCGTTTTAATAATCGGTGCAATTACAGCGCTTTGGCTGAAAAGAGGAATTGACTGGCAGAAAAGCAGAGGGCACGGATTAGAAAAACACTATATGGAAGAATATGGATTTATGGATGACAAGGACAACAAATTATAACAGGCTTTTAGAAAAAATTGGATAAAAGTCTTGATTTTTCAAGGATAAAGTGCTAAAATAGAGATAGTTTCAATGATGCTAGATGATAAAGAGTGGGCTTGCAAGTCCGCTCTTTTATTCATGATAAAAGATGAAAAGGGGAATGGTGAGGGCATGGCGAAAAAAGATACTTATGAAGCGCGGGCAGAAGCGCTTTTGGAGCCGATTGCTGCGGAAAACGGCTGTGAAATATATGATGTTGAGTACGTGAAAGAAGGAGGTACTTGGTATTTAAGGGCTTATATTGATAAGCCGGAGGGCGTAAGTATTATTGATTGTGAAAATGTTAGCCGTGCAATGTCGCAGCAGCTTGACGCACAGGATTTTATCCCTGATGCATATACATTGGAAGTTTCCAGCCCAGGGCTTGGAAGGGCGCTGAAGAAAGATAGGCATTTGCAGAACAGTTTGGGCGAGGAAGTCGAAGTCAAGACCTATAAGCCAATTGACAAACAGAAAGAATTTGTTGGAATATTAAAATCCTTTGACAAAGAATCCATAACAATTGAGATGGAAATAAATAATACAGAAAAAAAAGAAATGGTTTTCGCAAAATCTGATGTGGCAATTATCAGATTAACGCTGGATTTTTAAATCAGGAATTTTTTACTTTAGGAGGGTAAAGGTAAAATGAATAAGGAATTATTGGAAGCACTCAATACTTTGGAGAAAGAGAAGGAGATCAGCAAAGAAACTCTTTTCGAGGCGATAGAAAATTCTCTTTTGACAGCCTGCAAGAACCATTTTGGCAAAGCAGATAATATTACGGTTGAGATAGACCGGGAAACGTGCGATTTCTTGGTTTATGCGACAAAGGATATTGTTGCAACGCCGGAAGAAGTCGAGGATGATGTGACCCAGATTTGCATTGATGATGCAGTGAAAATTTCCAAGCGGGCAATAATTGGGGAAACGATTAATGTAGAGATTAAATCCAAGCAGTTCGGACGTATCGCCACACAGAATGCGAAAAACGTTATTTTGCAGAAAATCCGTGAGGAGGAGCGCAGCGTGGTTTACAACCAGTTCTTTGAGAAAGAGAAGGATGTGGTAACAGGTATTGTGCAGCGTTATTCTGGAAGAAATATCAGCGTAGATTTAGGAAAGGCGGATGCGCTGCTCAATGAAGCAGAGCAGGTAAAAGGCGAAGTATTCCGCCCAACGGAGCGCATTAAAGTATATATTTTAGAGGTAAAAAATACACCGAAAGGCCCTAGAATCTTAGTAAGCCGTACGCATCCAGAACTGGTGAAGCGGTTGTTTGAGGCGGAAGTTACGGAGATAAAGGACGGCACAGTAGAGATTATGAGTATTGCGCGTGAAGCTGGAAGCCGTACTAAGATTGCTGTTCGCACCAATAATCCCAATGTAGATGCTGTCGGTGCCTGTGTCGGAATTAACGGCGCACGTGTCAATGCGATTGTGGAGGAGCTGCGCGGCGAGAAAATAGATATTGTCAATTGGGATGAAAACCCCGGAAACTTTATACAGAACGCACTTTCACCGGCAAAAATTGTTGCGGTATTTGCAGATCCAGATGAGAAAACGGCAAAGGTGGTTGTGCCGGATTATCAGCTCTCGCTGGCAATCGGTAAGGAAGGGCAGAATGCAAGACTTGCGGCAAGGCTGACGGGATATAAGATCGATATTAAGTCGGAAACACAGGCAAAAGATGCCGAGGGCTTCCGCTATGAAGACTATATGTATGATGAGGACGATGATGCCTACTACGAAGAAGAATATGAGTATGAAGAAGAATACGAGAATGACGAAGCTTCAGATGATAAAACTTCCGAAACAAAAGATTATGAGGATGAAACTCCTGAAACTGAGGATTTTGAGAACGAAACCTTAGATGGCGGAGCTTCTGAAGTCGAAGATTATAATGATGAAACTTCTAACAATGGGGATTTAAAGGACGAAACTTTAGCGGATGAAATTTCTGAGGATGAAGTTCCTAAAAATGAAGCTTCCGAGAATACCGAAAATACCGAGAATGCTATGGAATACAATCAAGGAGATGCAGACTGGGATAACGAATCCGTAAGCGAGGAAGAATCGGAGGAAATAGAGTAATCAATGGCAAAGAAAATTCCATTTAGACAATGTATCGGCTGTGGTGAGATGAAACCCAAAAAGGAAATGATACGCGTTCTCAAGACGGAGGAGGGGATTATTCTTGATACAACAGGCAGGAAAAACGGCAGAGGTGCATACATATGTCCCAGCGCAGAATGCCTGAAGAAAGCAAAAAAGACTAAAGGGCTTGACAGGTCATTTAAAATGGCAGTGCCGGAAGAAATCTACGACAGTCTGACAAAGGAGATAGAAATATTTGAATCAACAGCGAAATAAAATACAATCAAAGATATATTCCCTGCTAAGTTTGGCAATGAAAGCAGGTAAACTAGTGAGCGGAGAATTTGCAACGGACAAGAGCGTAAAAAGCGGTAGCGCTTGGGTGGTTCTTGTGTCAGAGGATGCATCTGACAATACGAAGAAAGGTTTTTCGGATGCGTGCAGTTTCTATGATGTCCCTCGATATTTTTTCGGGACAAAAGAGGAACTGGGACGCGCAATTGGAAAATCGATGAGGTCATCTCTTGCTATTACAGATGAGAACTTCGCAAAGTCATTGATTAAGCATCTGGAACAATCTGTTAATTGTGAGGGTGAGGAGGAGTAACATGGCAAAAATAAAAGTGTATGAGCTTGCACAGGAAATCGGCGTGAAAAGTGCTGAAATCCTGACGATTTTAAAAAATAAAGGTATAGAGGTAAAAAGCCACATGAGTGTATTAGAAGACAGACAGATAGACGAGGTGAAAAACACTTTGAAAGCGCCTGCCAAGTTGGATGAAGCACCAAAGAAGACGGAAGCGAAAGCGCCTGTAAAGAAGAAAAAAAGCATTATTGTTGTGAGTAATCCTCATAACTCCAAACTTCCCGGAGCACAGATACCAAGAAAACCTGCGCATCCAGAGAAAAAGGCGGCTGCGAAACAGGAAACTGCTGTTAAAGCAAAGCAGGAAACGGCTGTTAAAACAGAACCTGCTGTAAAACAGCAGGCGACTGCGAAAGTAGAAACGTTAGTTCAACCAGAAACGGCTGTAAAAGCAGTTGCTGCCGCTAAACAGGAAACAGTAGTAAAGACAGAGAATGCTGCAAAAGCAGATGTCATAGAAAATGCTGCAAAAGTGAAAACAGCAGAAAAATCTGCTGAGAAGGTGGTTCTCAAGGCTGACAATACCGAAATAAACCAGGTAACGGAAAAGCAGTCTGTGGAAAAACAATCTATAGAAAAACAATTTATAGAAAAACAATCTATAGAAAAACAATCTATGGAAAAACAATCTATAGAAAAACAATCTATAGAAAAACAATCTATGGAAAAACAATCTATGGAAAAACAATCTATGGAAAAACAACAAACCACATCTACAAATTCACCGGAAACATATGCTTCTTCATCATCCAGAAGGAATTTAATCCATCCATTGTCCATAACTTCTACTACTTCCAGTTCTTCCTCCTGTGGTATCAGTGTAATTACAACGCTTTCCGTATTGGGTTCTTCTCGTACTTTAAGCGTCTGCGTATTTACAACTGCAATCATAGAAGCGACTTCCTGTCCGCGTGTAATTGCTTCCTCGCCCATATACAGAAAATCTGTACTGCAATAGCCTTCAACTTTTCCTGATTTAATATGCGCCCAGCCATTCTCAACACCCAATATTTCACAGGCAGCGTCCTTAGAAAGTTTCCCAACAAGCTTCCCGCTCTCCGAAGGCTCTTCACGAATATTAAGATGATTATCTACATGGGCGATACCAAGGTTCGTATATCCCCAGTAAGTTTCTGGTTCCATTGACAGCGCTGCCGGCTCTTGCGCTTCCTCCGCAGCAATACTCCTTGCCATTGCAATATCTGCCTGCAAATCCGCTGCTTCCGACATTGTTTCCTCAAACACAAGTTCCGTGCCTGCAGAAAGCTTTACCTCGTCGGAATTTCTTACTGTTTCATTATCCAAACTTTCGGATTCTGGTTCTGCCCCCTCTGATTCGTCCGTTTTAATTAAATCGGCAAATGATACAGAATTGTTCTCCTCCTGTGCTGAAACAAATCGTTTATCACTCTGTTTGGTGTTTGCATAAACACCGCCTCCCAGTAAAAGGATGGAAAGCCCAATTCCAATGCCAGCCCCCATGTATTTCCATCTTAACAAATCTCTCATATACTCTAATCCATTTCTAAACTTTTACGATATTGTTACAATTTTGTTACATGGATACTATACCACCCCTGCCCCTTAATGTCAATAAAAGTCAACAAAAAAATTCCCCCAGAATTTAACAATTTGTATATTATCTATTTTATTAAGGACAGTTGTTCGGCTGCAGGAAAGGGTATTTGATGATATTCTCTGCCTGCTGCTATATCTGCCGTCATCTGTGCTTTCAGTGCTTCCACACTGTCAAACCGCCGTTCTGGTCTTTTGAAATGAAGTAAAAATACTTCCAATTCCGCACCGTACACATCTTGATTAAAATTATAAATAAAGGTTTCTACTCCCATTACGCACTGATTATCTACAGTAGGCTTTGTCCCAATATTAGTAATTGCGGGATATGGTTTCTGACTGTCTGCACCACCACAAAACCGCGCATAAGAATAATAAACTCCTTTGGGCGGAAGCAGTTTCTCGCTTGGCGGAAGCAAATTCACAGTCGGCATACCAATTGTTCTTCCAAGCTGCTTCCCATGCACAATCTCGCCGCCAATACGATATGGTGCTCCTAAAAGGCATTCCACCAATTCCATATTGCCCTTTTTCACTTCCTCGCGCACATAAGTAGAACTCACTTCTTTTCCCTTATACAGAACTTTATCAATAATTATCACTTGATAGCCATATACACTTGACTTTTTTTGCAAGAGCCGATAATCTCCTGCACCATGTCTGCCGTAAGATACATCATCACCCGCTACAATACATTTTGCATGAATTTGTTCTATTAATACATTTTTTATATATCTTTCAGGTTCCATATCGGCAATCTCTTGGCAAAATGGATATTCAATCAGATAATCGACACCAGCATTTTCAAAAATCCTGCGCTTTTCTGCAATCGTAGTCAATTCTCCAGCCGGCGCAAAACCAAAAAACACCGCCGGCGACGGCACAAATGTAAAAACCACCGTCGCAAGCCCGTTTTCTTTCTGTCTGCGTAGCTCGTCCAAAAGCTTCTGATGCCCTCTATGAAAACCATCAAATTTGCCGATTGCCACAGCAGTTTCCTTTGCAATATCAAATTCTGTCATCTGCTCTATTATTTCCATCAAACCAATTCTCCATATGCCGCTTACAAAAGCATTTTAAACGGTTTAAAACAATTTTCTTCACTAATATATTGATACACTGCTTTTAATTCGCGTTGTTCTTCACTTTCCAGCATATATACTCTTAATAAATCGCCCTCTGTAAAACATGCTGCCTCATTTTCCATATCCAACTGTGAAAAATACAGTTTGTTTCCATTTAAAAGAAAGCGCTCCGCTTTGGGCTTTACCGTTGCGCCGTTGCATCCTATTACAATACGGTCAGATGCAAAAACATACTGCTCCAACCTTCCCTCTGCGGCATACTGTGCGATCTGATCCAGCGTAATGGATTCTTCTACGAAAAAGTTCCCTACTTTTGTACGCTTTAATTCTGCCATTGCCGCACCGCAGCCAAGCTGCTCACCGATATCTGCGCACAGTGAGCGAATATACGTTCCCTTAGAACATCCTACTATATAACGTACATATGGTAGTTCCATTTCCAATATTTTAATATATGGTAGTTCTACCCGCCTTGGTTTGCGTTCAATTTCTTTACCTTCCCGTGCCAACTCATAAAGCTTTTTTCCATTCACTTTCAATGCGCTGTACATTGGCGGAATCTGGTCGTAACCGCCCACGAATTGCAGCATGGTCTTCTCTATCTCTTTTTCTGATACTGTTACTTCAGATCTAGAGGAAATGGTACCACTTAAATCCAGAGTATCCGTCGTGATACCAAGTTGCATTTTCACTTCATATTCTTTGCTTGTATCCGTTATCATATCACACAACTTCGTTGCACTGCCTAAACATACAGGCAGCACGCCTGTTGCCTCTGGATCCAGCGTGCCTGTATGCCCAACTTTCTTCTGCTTTAGTATCCCCCGCAGTTTGGCTACTACATCATGGGAAGTATAGCCTGATTCTTTATAGATATTGATAATACCATTAATCACTTTCCACCACCGTATTTTCTGTACTCTGCGTGTCGGCTTCTTTAAACTGTTTCATTTGCAATTCTATCTGTTTTGAAATATTGTTAACAACATCATGAAATGTGCCGTTAATATTGCAGCCGGCTGCCCGTACATGACCGCCGCCGCCAAAATAAGCCGCGATCTTACTGACATCTACATATTTACAAGAACGCAGGCTGACTTTATACTCTAAATTTCCAATTGCATACATAAAAATTGCACACTCTACTCCCTTAATTATGCGAAGCTGATTTACAATTCCTTCCAAATCTTTGGGTGTAGCATCATAAAAATTTAATATTTTCTGATCAATTGTACTTACAATACATCTTCCATCCATAAATATAATACTTTCCAGCAGCGCTCTGCCTAAAAGCTGATTCTGAATGTATGTTTTTTCATAAATCGTCTGATCAATTATCTCCGAAAAATTAAATCCATATTCAATTAAATCCGCCGCAATCCGCAATGTCTTAGGGGTTGTACTGGAATAATGAAAAATCCCTGTATCATGAATAATTCCTATGTAAATTGCCTTTGCAATCTCTTTATCAATCCATTCTTTATCCAAAACATCATATACCAGCTCCGCCGTAGAACTGCACCCTGGAACTACATAGTTCACATCACCGCAGCCATGTTCATTGCTGATATGATGATCAATATTAATGCGCTTTGACGCGCTCTCAAAAATTTTTTCCGCCTCTCCAAGCCTTGACTTCTCGCAGTCAACTGCTATAAAAATATCTGGCGCTTCCTCTACCATAAATGTACTGTCAATTTGATCAAAATCCTGAATACATGAAAAGCAATCCGCTGGCTGTTCTAAACAGACTCGAACATCTGCTTCCGGCATTACTTTTTTAAGATACATATATACTGCCATACAGGAACCTGTACAATCCCCATCTGGTCTGATATGCCCTGAAATCACAATGCTTTTTGCTCCCTTACATTCTTCCTGTAACATAAATTTTTTCATAATTTACTCCCATCTGCGAACTTTCGTATGCAGCATAATATATGCAGCATAATATTTACAGCATATACTTTGCTGCAGCCTCCAGCCCGCTTGTAACCGTTGTTATCATTGCCGCCCGTACTATATTGTATCGAAAACGTATAGTAAACGAATTATACCTTTGCGTTTTGCATCCAAATCTAATTGAATACACAGCAGCTACAAAAAGTCAAAACGCAGATACAAAATGCGTTTACTATAAATAATATTTGCGTTTTCGATATTTCTTAACTCCTCTACACGGGTCTACACACAAAAGGAACTGTCGGAAAAGAGTCTGTCGCATTAAACCGAACGAATACAAGATAGTCTAACAACGTGTTAGGATTTATACTATATCTTGTATAATCAAAGCTTATCGCGACAGCCCCGACAGCCCCTTGTTGTCATTAAAACACTACGACAATATCGGCTGCTCCTCTTCGTTCCCGTGCTTCTCCTCATCAGCACGGTTTACTTCGTCAATGCGTTTTGACATTGAAACACCATAAGCAATTGACTGATCCATAATAAATTTTATTTCTGGCGTATTCCTTAAATTAATCTGTTTTGCCATTAAACTGCGGATATACCCTTCAGCACTCTTTAAGCCCTCTAGTGTATTTTTTTGCGACTCCTCATCTCCAAGCACGCTAATCCACGCCTTGCAAGTTTTTAAATCTGGCGCCACTTCCACCGCTACAACGGAAGTCATCACATTGATTCTGGGGTCTTTGATTTCATTGCGAATAACCTCCGCCAGAAAACGCTGTACTTCACCGTTGATACGTGTATTTTTCACACTGTTTTTTCTCATTTAGAATCCCTCCGTAATACCATTTTTAGGTATTCTCTTGAAAGTTCCGTTTCTGATTCTATCTTGGAACTTCCACCATAATATATGCTTCAACAATATCAAGTTCCTGCATACTGTCATAGCCCTCAAATACAAGACCGCACTCGAAACCTGCCTTTACTTCTTTTACATCATCTTTAAAACGTTTCAGCGACGCAAGCGCACCCTCGTAAATCTGTTCTCCCTCACGTGTTATCCGCACTTTGCAGCCACGCTGGAACATTCCATCTAACACATAGGAACCTGCAATATTTCCCACCGCTGACGCACGGAAAATCTGACGCACTTCTGCATGACCAATTACTTTTTCCTCAAAGATCGGATCTAGCATTCCCTTCATAGCAGATTCAATATCCTCGATCGCCTGATAGATAACTTTATACAGCCGCACATCAATGCCTTCCCGCTCTGCCGTCGCTTTCGCAATTGCATCTGGTCTTACATTAAAACCAATAATAATTGCCTTGGATGCTGACGCAAGAATAACATCAGATTCATTAATTGCACCAACACCACCATGGATGCACTTTACAACAACTTCCTCATTTGACAACTTCATTAAGCTTTGTTTTACTGCTTCCACGCTGCCTTGTACGTCTGCTTTGATGATTAAGTTTAATTCTTTTAAATTGCCTGCCTGGATTTGTGAGAACAAATCATCAAGCGACATCTTAGCCTTAGTATCCTCAAGAAGTTTTTCTTTATTCTGTGCAACAAAAGTTTCCGCAAAATTTTTCGCTTCCTTGTCATTTTGATGCGCAATAAAGATTTCTCCGGCGTTGGGAACATCACCAAGTCCAAGAATTTCAACCGGTGTTGAAGGTCCTGCTTCCTTTACCCGTCTTCCTTTATCGTCTATCATTGCACGGACTTTACCACTTGCAGCACCTGCGGATATAAAATCACCCACTTTTAATGTACCCTTTTGTACAAGTACTGTTGCAACAGGGCCGCGTCCTTTGTCAAGTTCTGCTTCAATCACAAGACCTCTTGCGCGCCTGTCAGGATTTGCCTTTAATTCCAATACTTCCGCCGTAAGCAGTATCATTTCGAGCAGTTGTTCGATACCCTCACCGCTCTTTGCAGACACTGGAACAAATACCGTGCTGCCGCCCCAATCTTCTGCGATTAAACCATATTCTGTTAACTCCTGCTTTACACGTTCAATATTTGCGCCTGGCTTATCAATCTTGTTTACTGCCACAATAATCTCTATTTCTGCTGCTTTTGCATGGTTAATCGCTTCCACAGTCTGCGGCATTACACCATCGTCTGCTGCTACCACAAGAATTGCAATATCCGTAGAATTTGCGCCGCGCATACGCATTGCCGTAAACGCTTCGTGTCCCGGAGTATCAAGGAATGTAATCTTCTGCCCGTTGACATTTACTGTATATGCACCAATATGCTGTGTAATGCCGCCTGCTTCTCTATCTGTTACATTTGTCTTACGAATTGCATCAAGAAGAGAAGTCTTACCGTGGTCAACATGACCCATTACACAGATAACAGGCGGTCTTTGCACCATATCCTCCACATTTTCTTCTTCTTCCCGCAGCAATTCTTCGATAACGTCAACTTTGACTTCCTGCTCACAGATAATATCGTACTCAATTGCAATATTCTCTGCTGTTTCATACGTAATTTCCTCGTTTACTGTCACAATCTGCCCCTGTAAAAACAGTTTCTTAACAATGGCTGACGGCTGTATTTTCATCTTATCCGCAAGTTCCTTAATTGTAAGTTTCTCCGGCAGTGTAATAACCTTAATTTGCTCCGCGACGGTTTCTACTGGTTTCTTCTCTGGCTTAATAAACTTACCCGGCTTATTTTTGCCTTTGATATTTTTTATTTCGTTATCTTCTTCATAAATAAGGTCTTTGCGATTCTTCTTATCCTTCTCCTGACTTATTCTGCGCTTCTCCTCATCTCTGTGCTTCTCAGACTCTTTCATTGGACTGTCTGGAACAAAACTGTTTTTACCAGAATTTCTGCCGCCGTTTCCGCCGTAACCATTTCTATTATTATCACGGCCACCAGAAAAGCCCTGACCATTTCTGCCGCCTTGCCCTCTGTCACGCCTTTGCCCATCCGATCCTTTATCTCTGTCACCACGCCGTTGCCCATCGGAATTTCTGTCTTTATCCCTATCTCTACCGCCGTCATATCTTTTCCCATCAGAATTGCGGGAACTCTCACTGCGGTTATCATTTCTCTGCCCATCACGTCTAGAACCATCTGAACGTTTCTGGCGGTCAGCATTTTTATTTCCATCATTTTTTTGTCCATCACGTCTGGAATTGTCCGACCCACGTGCGCCATCACGCTTTTGCCCATCCACATTTTTCCTGCCGCCTGATGCTTTCTTCGCTTCTTCCGCTGCAGTTACCTCTGCCTTAACATTTTCTGTCACCTTGGAATATTTATCTTTAGACTGTTTTTCTGTGGACTTTTTATCAGAAAATTGTTTTTCTGTGGTTTGCTGTTTTTCCGCTGTTTGCTGTTTTACTGTAATTTGTTGCTTTTCCTCAGTTTGCTGTTTTTCTGTAATTTGTTGCTTTTCCTCAGTTTGCTGTTTTTCTGCTGTTTGCTGTTTTTCTGTGGACTGCTGGTTTTCCGTAGTTTGCTGCTTTTCCGTAAATTGCTTTTCCGTTGCTTGGTTTTCTGTGGTTTGTTGTTTTTCCATAGATTGTTTTTCCATAGATTGTTTTTCCATAGATTGTTTTTCTATAGATTGTTTTTCTATAGATTGTTTTTCCATAGATTGTTTTTCTATAGATTGTTTTTCTATAAATTGTTTTTCTATAGATTGTTTTTCCACAGACTGCTTTTCCGTTACCTGGTTTATTTCGGTATTGTCAGCCTTGAGAACCACCTTCTCAGCAGATTTTTCTGCTGTTTTCACTTTTGCAGCATTTTCTATGACATCTGCTTTTGCAGCATTCTCTGTCTTTACTACTGTTTCCTGTTTAGCGGCAGCAACTGCTTTTACAGCCGTTTCTGGTTGAACTAACGTTTCTACTTTCGCAGTCGCCTGCTGTTTTACAGCAGGTTCTGTTTTAACAGCCGTTTCCTGCTTTGCTTTAACAGCAGTTTCCTGTTTCGCAGCCGCCTTTTTCTCTGGATGCGCAGGTTTTCTTGGTATCTGTGCTCCGGGAAGTTTGGAGTTATGAGGATTACTCACAACAATAATGCTTTTTTTCTTCTTTACAGGCGCTTTCGCTTCCGTCTTCTTTGGTGCTTCATCCAACTTGGCAGGCGCTTTCAAAGTGTTTTTCACCTCGTCTATCTGTCTGTCTTCTAATACACTCATGTGGCTTTTTACCTCTATACCTTTATTTTTTAAAATCGTCAGGATTTCAGCACTTTTCACGCCGATTTCCTGTGCAAGCTCATACACTTTTATTTTTGCCATGTTACTCCTCCTCACCCTCACAATTAACAGATTGTTCCAGATGCTTAATCAATGACTTTGCGAAGTTCTCATCTGTAATAGCAAGAGATGACCTCATCGATTTTCCAATTGCGCGTCCCAGTTCCTCTTTTGTCCCGAAAAAATATCGAGGGACATCATAGAAACTGCACGCATCCGAAAAACCTTTCTTCGTATTGTCAGATGCATCCTCTGACACAAGAACCACCCAAGCGCTACCGCTTTTTACGCTCTTGTCCGTTGCAAATTCTCCGCTCACTAGTTTACCTGCTTTCATTGCCAAACTTAGCAGGGAATATATCTTTGATTGTATTTTATTTCGCTGTTGATTCAAATATTTCTATCTCCTTTGTCAGACTGTCGTAGATTTCTTCCGGCACTGCCATTTTAAATGACCTGTCAAGCCCTTTAGTCTTTTTTGCTTTCTTCAGGCATTCTGCGCTGGGACATATGTATGCACCTCTGCCGTTTTTCCTGCCTGTTGTATCAAGAATAATCCCCTCCTCCGTCTTGAGAACGCGTATCATTTCCTTTTTGGGTTTCATCTCACCACAGCCGATACATTGTCTAAATGGAATTTTCTTTGCCATTGATTACTCTATTTCCTCCGATTCTTCCTCGCTTACGGATTCGTTATCCCAGTCTGCATCTCCTTGATTGTATTCCATAGCATTCTCGGTATTTTCGGTATTCTCGGAAGCTTCATTTTTAGGAACTTCATCCTCAGAAATTTCATCCGCTAAAGTTTCGTCCTTTAAATCCCCATTGTTAGAAGTTTCATCATTATAATCTTCGACTTCAGAAGCTCCGCCATCTAAGGTTTCGTTCTCAAAATCCTCAGTTTCAGGAGTTTCATCCTCATAATCTTTTGTTTCGGAAGTTTTATCATCTGAAGCTTCGTCATTCTCGTATTCTTCTTCATACTCATATTCTTCTTCGTAGTAGGCATCATCGTCCTCATCATACATATAGTCTTCATAGCGGAAGCCCTCGGCATCTTTTGCCTGTGTTTCCGACTTAATATCGATCTTATATCCCGTCAGCCTTGCCGCAAGTCTTGCATTCTGCCCTTCCTTACCGATTGCCAGCGAGAGCTGATAATCCGGCACAACCACCTTTGCCGTTTTCTCATCTGGATCTGCAAATACCGCAACAATTTTTGCCGGTGAAAGTGCGTTCTGTATAAAGTTTCCGGGGTTTTCATCCCAATTGACAATATCTATTTTCTCGCCGCGCAGCTCCTCCACAATCGCATTGACACGTGCGCCGTTAATTCCGACACAGGCACCGACAGCATCTACATTGGGATTATTGGTGCGAACAGCAATCTTAGTACGGCTTCCAGCTTCACGCGCAATACTCATAATCTCTACTGTGCCGTCCTTTATCTCCGTAACTTCCGCCTCAAACAACCGCTTCACCAGTTCTGGATGCGTACGGCTTACTAAGATTCTAGGGCCTTTCGGTGTATTTTTTACCTCTAAAATATATACTTTAATGCGCTCCGTTGGGCGGAATACTTCGCCTTTTACCTGCTCTGCTTCATTGAGCAGCGCATCCGCCTTTCCTAAATCTACGCTGATATTTCTTCCAGAATAACGCTGCACAATACCTGTTACCACATCCTTCTCTTTCTCAAAGAACTGGTTGTAAACCACGCTGCGCTCCTCCTCACGGATTTTCTGCAAAATAACGTTTTTCGCATTCTGTGTGGCGATACGTCCGAACTGCTTGGATTTAATCTCTACATTAATCGTTTCCCCAATTATTGCCCGCTTGGAAATTTTCACTGCATCATCAATGCAAATCTGGGTCACATCATCCTCGACTTCTTCCGGCGTTGCAACAATATCCTTTGTCGCATAAACCAAGAAATCGCACGTTTCCCGGTCTATCTCAACCGTAATATTATCTGCTTTGCCAAAATGGTTCTTGCAGGCTGTCAAAAGAGAATTTTCTATCGCCTCGAAAAGAGTTTCTTTGCTGATCTCCTTCTCTTTCTCCAAAGTATTGAGTGCTTCCAATAATTCCTTATTCATTTTACCTTTACCCTCCTAAAGTAAAAAATTCCTGATTTAAAAATCCAGCGTTAATCTGATAATTGCCACATCAGATTTTGCGAAAACCATTTCTTTTTTTTCTGTATTATTTATTTCCATCTCAATTGTTATGGATTCTTTGTCAAAGGATTTTAATATTCCAACAAATTCTTTCTGTTTGTCAATTGGCTTATAGGTCTTGACTTCGACTTCCTCGCCCAAACTGTTCTGCAAATGCCTATCTTTCTTCAGCGCCCTTCCAAGCCCTGGGCTGGAAACTTCCAATGTATATGCATCAGGGATAAAATCCTGTGCGTCAAGCTGCTGCGACATTGCACGGCTAACATTTTCACAATCAATAATACTTACGCCCTCCGGCTTATCAATATAAGCCCTTAAATACCAAGTACCTCCTTCTTTCACGTACTCAACATCATATATTTCACAGCCGTTTTCCGCAGCAATCGGCTCCAAAAGCGCTTCTGCCCGCGCTTCATAAGTATCTTTTTTCGCCATGCCCTCACCATTCCCCTTTTCATCTTTTATCATGAATAAAAGAGCGGACTTGCAAGCCCACTCTTTATCATCTAGCATCATTGAAACTATCTCTATTTTAGCACTTTATCCTTGAAAAATCAAGACTTTTATCCAATTTTTTCTAAAAGCCTGTTATAATTTGTTGTCCTTGTCATCCATAAATCCATATTCTTCCATATAGTGTTTTTCTAATCCGTGCCCTCTGCTTTTCTGCCAGTCAATTCCTCTTTTCAGCCAAAGCGCTGTAATTGCACCGATTATTAAAACGCTTCCCACTATTTGAATAATCCTATATATACCCCCTACAGGCTCTTTTGGCACTAAGTTTCATTCATGGGAAGCTTGTATACTTGTTCTTCATGCCCATTTAATTTCGGTGTGGAACGCTCTTTTAAAGATTCATATGTTTTCAGCGACAGAATACTCTTGTACGCCGGACGGATAATCTTATCTACATTAATCAATTCTTCCATACGGTGCGCACTCCAGCCGACAATACGCGCAATTGCAAAAATCGGCGTATACAGTTCCATTGGAATATCCAGCATACTGTAAACAAAACCACTGTAAAAGTCCACATTAGCACTAACACCTTTGTATATACGGCATTTCTCAGCAATTACTTCCGGCGCAAGCTTCTCAATCATAGAGTACAGTTCAAAATCTTTATGACGCTTTTTCTCATCCGCAAGCCGTTCTACAAAGCCTTTAAATACAAGCGCTCTAGGATCAGAAATCGAATAAACCGCATGACCCATTCCATATATTAAGCCGCTTCTGTCAAATGCTTCTTTATTTAAGATACGATAAAGATATTCCCGCACCTGTTTCTCATCGGTAACATCATCTACATTACGTCTTAAATCCTCCATCATCTGCACGACCTTAATATTCGCACCACCATGCTTAGGTCCCTTTAAGGAGGAAAGCGCCGCCGCTATTACAGAATATGTATCCGATCCTGAACTTGTAACAACTCTTGTCGTAAATGTAGAATTATTGCCGCCGCCATGCTCCATATGCAGTACCAGCGCAGCATCCAAAACTTTTGCCTCTATCGGCGTATATGCCATATCCGGTCGCAGCATACGCAGAATATTTTCCGCAGTAGACAGCTTTGGATCGGGTCTGTGAATATATAAACTATCATCACATTCATAGTGATTGTATGCATGATATCCATATACAGAGAGCATAGGGAATACACTGATTAGCATTAAGCTCTGTTTCAGGACGTTTTCCAATGAAATATCTGAAACATTATCATCATAGGACGCCAGCGTCAACACACTCTTTGTCAGCGAATTCATAATATCATGACTTGGCGCTTTCATAATAACATCACGTACAAAGTTTGTCGGCAGCGTCATGCTGTAGCCAAGCATTTTCTTAAACTCCAATAACTCATCTTTATTGGGCAGACTGCCAAACAACAGAAGGTATGCACACTCGTCAAATCCAAAACGGTTGTCCTTCTGAAAGCCTCTTACCAAATCAAAGATATTATAGCCTCTATAGTAGAGCTGCCCCTCACATGGCACACTCTTTCCGTCCACTTCCTCAGAGGATTTAATCAGGGAAATATTGGTAAGCCCTGACAATACCCCTTTACCATTTTTGTCACGCAGCCCGCGCTTCACGCCATAGGTATCAAATAATCCTACATCGATTTCATTGTTGTCCACGCATACTTTTGTATATTTATGCGTAAAATTTCTAATCGCTTCTTCGCTTTTTTTCCCCATCCATGACACCTCTTATCTCTAATTTTTTATGCTGGCGCGGTATTTTTATTATAAAAAAGCCTTGCCGTTTTCACGTTATCTATACTATTATAATGTAAAATGCACCACTTAACAAGATAATAAATATTAATTTTCTGTAACGAAAGCAGTATCCTTGATTTTATATTGCAAAAATCGCTGGTTTGCTGCCCCAGATAAATAGACACTGCAATGCCGAAACATCCAGTATTTGCAGCTAATTCAAAAAAGCGATACTTCTAATTGGTACCGCTTGCAAACTTTTAAAATTTATTATTCTATGCTGATAATTAGGTCTTGCTAACATATCATAAATCACACCATTTATTTTCTCGTCTTCTTTCGTTCAAATTCTACTAACCCCATTTTTTATTAGTTCTTTTTTGCGTCGGATACCATAATATCTATCACTCCTTTATTTAATACTCTAGATCCACTTCGTAAAATAAATCATCAAATGTAATTTTTAAATTCGGAAAACGAATCATTTTCAATTCATTTTTATTTTCTTCTGTAACAGTTTTCCACAAATAATATTGTGGCTCTTCTTTTTCATCATAATCAAGTTCATATATTTCCACTTGTTTCTTATGTAAGTCTACAATCCAATATTCATCAATTTCCTGCTGACGATATAATTCTTTTTTCTCTCCACGATCATATTTTTCTGTTGATGGGCTCAATACTTCCATTACAAAACGTGGTGCATCAATAAAAGTATTTCCCCTACGTGATTTGATACGACAATTTATAGATGCGTCTGGAATAACTGTTTTATTCTCTCCGTCGTCTGCTTTAAATTTATATTGTACATTATCAGAAAATACATAACACATGCTATTTTTAATTGATTACGCACAGTAGCAACAAAGTTAACAATAACTGTAGAATGTTCTGGTCTAGCCCCTGCCATATCTGTTATTTGTAAATTCAAATCCATTCTAGCACCCTCTTTTTTATCTTTGTTTCATATTATAGCAGATTTTATTGCAACTTCAAGTCATTATTCCACTGAATATAATGACAGAAACATTTTTCCAATGTCTTTATAATTGCTTAAAACATGGCATTTTGCAGATTAAGTTTAATAATATTCTGTTCAACATAGGGACTGTTCCAGTCCTTTGCAATGATGCAAATAGCGAGTGCCTGGTATATGAGGAATAAAAAAACACTACAATGCCGAAACATCCGGTATTTGCAGTGTTTTAGTTGGGTTGGGCTGTTCTAAAAACAGTCAACAGCTCGTAGGGGAATCGAACCCCTGTTTCCGCCGTGAGAGGGCGGCGTCTTAACCGCTTGACCAACGAGCCATAGCTTTGTATCTATGCAACTACTCTTTTATATTAGGAAATAAATCAACAGCTCGTAGGGGAATCGAACCCCTGTTTCCGCCGTGAGAGGGCGGCGTCTTAACCGCTTGACCAACGAGCCATCTCCTGCAATAAAACAGTCTATCGCCTGACAACTATTTTATATTACAACAGACGACAATAAAAAGCAAGCTTTTTTTTCTAAAGTTTTTCTAAACCGTATAATCAATATTACTGTTCACTCCGTTCCAGTAACAGGTAAAAATCCATGCAAATGGATTTTTACGCGCTATATACACATTTTCGTATGGACTTAGGAATTGTTAACAAATTACTCATGACAATTACTTGTCACAAGTGATTTCTAAACAGTTCCTAAGTCCTGCGTGAACAATAACTCATCCATTACAATGCAACATTGCTAAATTGCAACATAATCCATACAGGTTCGCGTTTTGGTATAAGGTCTTACTTTCCCATCTG
>Ga0224741_10025_pt1 | contig 21236 bp, 14 predicted proteins | sample LIM_E_Water_Pos_FD_161629 | JGI IMG/M metagenome (GOLD analysis project Ga0224741, IMG submission 161629) | Enriched cells from gastrointestinal tract of the lab mouse from Pacific Northwest National Laboratory (PNNL), Richland, Washington... | ecosystem: Host-associated > Mammals > Digestive... | reverse complement strand
CCTGAAGGGCGTGCCCCGGGACCAGCTGCCTAAGTTCGGCATCCTGATCCGCAGCATTTACCTGCTCCTGCCCCTGGTGGTGCTGGTGTGGATGGTCTCCACCAACACCCGGACCCTCCAGTTCTCCGCCTCCATTGCCATCCTGCTGGCCATCGTGGTGAGCCTGCCCCACATGTTCGCGGGCAGCCGGGGGCAGCATGAGGAGGGCTTCGCCGCCCACTTCGTCAAGGACACCGCCTCCATGATCGTCAGCTCCCTGGAGGCCGGCGGCCGGAGCTGCATCACCGTGGCCGTGGCCTGCTCCATGGCGGGCATGGTGGCCGGGTGCATCACCGTGACGGGCCTGGCCTCCAAGCTGATCAACGGGGTCATCAACGTCAGCAATATGATCCCCTATCCGCCGATTTCCATGTTTATCGCCCTGTTTTTAACCATGCTGTGCTGCATCGTGCTGGGCATGGGCGTGCCCACCACGGCCAACTACTGCATCATGGCCTCCACCTGCGCCCCCATTCTGATTCAGCTGGGCATCGGCAAGATCCCCGCCCACTTCTTCGTGTTCTACTTCGGCATCGTGGCGGATATCACGCCTCCCGTGGCCCTGGCGGCCTACGCGGGCAGCGCCATTGCCAAATCCGACCCCATGAAAACCGGCGTCAACGCCACAAAGCTGGCCATCGCAGCCTTCATCGTCCCCTATATCTTCGCCTACAGCCCGGCGATGCTCTTTGTCAACGACCCCAGCGTGTTCGAGGTGGTCCAGATCGTCATCAGCGCGCTGCTGGGCATCTTCGGCGTGGCCGCGGCGCTGAACGGCTATTTGTTCCGCCCCATTCCCAAGTGGATGCGCTTTGCCCTAGTCATCGCGGGCCTGGCCATGATGATCCCCGGTTCCGCCACGGACGTGGTGGGCCTCATTGCCCTGGCCGTCTTGCTGCTCTACCAGAAGGCCATGGCAAAGAAGAGCGCCGCTGGAGCCTAAGCCTGGCTCCCCCCGTGAGATGGGGGCCTGGCAGTCCCAAAACCGCCCTGTCCCAGGGCGGTTTTTTCTAAGCGGTCCCCTTGACGGAAATTCCCGCCGTTTCCCCCATATTTTTGTACAAGTTTTTTCGAAACATTTCCATCCCTTCAAACGTCTGACTTAACAGGGACTCCTTTCCCAATCTTCAGAAATTCTTAAGAAATCTGTAACCGTTTTGTTGTTGTTTTCCCCCGCGGACTGTTCTAGTATCAATGATACAGTTATGATGCCAGGCCCTGTTATCCTGGACCCGCGCCCCCACAGCGGCGGAACCCCGCCGTTTCGAAACATCCATCCAACCATTGAAGGAGAAAGCCTATGTCAGAAGTCATGGATCGCGAACAGCAGGCCGGGACCGCCCAGGCGGCCCCTGAAGCGGCCCCTCCCCCCGCTCCAGAGGCGGAAAAGACCTCCCTTTGGAAAAAGTGGAAGGGGATGCCCCGGAAGAAACGGAGGAAGATGGTACGGTGGTTTATCTTCCTCCTGGTTCTCGCCGCCATCGGCCTGGGCATCCGCCACTTCCTGTCCGCCAAGGGCGGCGGGGAGCAGACGGAGGTCCTGACCGCCACGGTGCAGTATGGTTCCATCACCTCCACCGTGGACGGAAGCGGCCTGACCAAGGCCAAGGACAGTGAAACCATCACCATTGCCACCACGGGCACGGTGTCCGAGGTCTTCGTCAACGAGGGCGACACCGTGGAACCCGGCACGCCCCTCTTTATCATCGACTCCGACGCCGCCCGGACCGCCGTGGACAAAGCCCGGCAGGACGTGCTGGGCCGGGAGAAGCAGCTCAACGCCCTTCTCAAGGACGTGGCGGGCCTCAACCTGGCGGCGGGCTACTCCGGCAAGCTGATGGAGGTGGTGGACCTGAACCCCGGGGACACCATCAGCAAAGAGCAGAAGCTGGCCGTGCTGGCGGACGACACCCGCCTGCGGCTCACCCAGTACTACAGCTACGCCTACGAGGGCATGATTTCCCAGGGCCAGAGCATGGACGTGTCCGTTCCCGCCCTGATGAGCTCCCTCCCCGGCACGGTGGAGGCGGTCCACATGGTCAGCCGCATCACGCCGGAGGGCACCAAGCTCTTCTCCGCCGACATCCTGGTGGAAAACGAGGGGGCCCTCACTGCCGAGATGGCTGCCTCCGCCACCGTGACCACGGCGGACGGCGAAACCATCTATCCCTACGAGCCCGGGAAGCTGGAGTACTACCGCACCGGCGATCTGAAATCCACCGTCAACGGCACCGTCCTCTCCAGCTCCCTGGTGGACTTCCTCCAGGTCAGCGCCGGGCAGGTCCTGGTCCGGGTGGACGGCGAGGACAGCGAGGCGGAAATCTACTCCGCCCAGCAGAGCCTGGACGAGGCCCGGAAGGAACTGGAAACCGCCGAGAAAAACCTGGCGAACTGCTCCGCCGTGGCCTCCATCTCCGGAAAGGTCATCGGCCTGACCATGAAGCCCGGCGACGAAATTGCCGCCAATACCTCCGTAGTCACCATCTCCGACACCTCCTCCCTCATTGTCAGCGCCACCGTGGACGAGCGGAACGTCAGCGCCGTCCAAGTGGGCACCATGGTGGAACTGGACCAGTGGGGCACGATGGCCATGGGCATGGTGGAAAGCGTCAGCCTCTCCAGCACCATCAACAACGGCGTGGCGACCTATCCCATGGTGATCTCCGTAGACAACGCGGAGGAAACCCTCCAGGTCAACAGCTACATCAACTACTCCCTGACAGCCAGCGAAAACGACAACTGCCTCATCCTGCCCCTCCAGGCGGTCCGCACCGTCTCCACCGAGGAGGGCGAGAGCCTGACGGTGGTTTACATCAAAGGCGACAAACCCCAAAACGCGGTAGAGGGCGTGATGACCGACGAGATGATCCCCGAGGGCTTCTGGCCTGTAGAGGTGGAAATCGGCATCTCCGACAACTACAATGTGGAGATCAAATCCGGCGTGGAGCAGGACACGGAAGTCTTCACCCAGGTCCAGATATCCAGCTCCTGGGGTTTCTGATATGGCAAATTTAGTAGAGTTGAAAAACGTCTTCAAGATCTACGGCGAGGGTCTTGAAAGCGAGGTCCGGGCCCTGGACGGGGTCAGCCTCACCATTCAGCGGGGGGAATTCGTGGCCGTGGTGGGCCAGTCCGGCTCCGGAAAGTCCACCATGATGAACGTCCTGGGCTGCCTGGACATTCCCACCCGGGGGGACTACTTCCTGGACGGCACCGACGTCCGGGAGCTGACGGACAAGGAGCTGAGCCTCATCCGCAACAAGGAGATCGGCTTCATCTTCCAGCAGTACAACCTGATCCAGAGCCTGACCGTGCTGGAAAACGTGGAACTGCCCCTGATCTACCAGGGCATCGGCGCGGACGACCGCTACGACCTGGCCCTGGAGGCCCTGGAGCGCGTGGGCCTTTCCAAGCGCATTAAGCACAAGCCCACGGAGATGTCCGGCGGACAGCAGCAGCGGGTGGCCATCGCCCGGGCCATCGCCACCAAGCCCCCCATTATTATGGCCGACGAGCCCACGGGCGCCCTGGACTCCCGGACGGGCCACGAGGTGCTGGAGTTCCTCCAGCAGCTCAACCGGGAGGGAACCACCGTCATCCTGATTACCCATGACAACGGCATCGCCGCCACGGCCCGCCGCTGCGTGCGCCTGACGGACGGGAAGATCGTGGAGGACCGGGAACAGGAGGTGGACTGGTTTTGAACATCCGGCAGGCAGTAAAAATGGCCTGGAAGTCCATCTGGGGCAAAAAGGGCCGGGCGGTTTTGACCATGCTGGGCATCATCATTGGCATCGCCTCGGTGATGACCATTGTTTCCGTCATCACGGGCTACGCCAGCAAAATGATGGAGCAGTTCGAGGCCATGGGCACCAACCGCATCCAGGTCAGCGTCTACAGCAACGTATGGACCCAGGATGAAAACGGGGAGATGGTCCCCGCGGGAAAGGACTACTTCCCCGACGTCTACGAGTATTGCAGCGGCATGAAGGACCTGGTCGTGGGCGTAACGCCCCAAGCCTACTTCAGCGCCACTATGGTTTACGGCACTAAAACCACCGCCAACATGGAGTACCAGTGGGACGAATCGGGCATGAACCTCATCAGCGCCCCGCCGGAGTTCTACTACGGCAGCGACCAGTACTCCGCGTGCAGCAACCTGACCATCACCAAGGGCCGGGACCTGAGCTACCTGGACATCCAGAAATACAACCAGGTGGTGGTCCTGGGGGCCCAGGCCGCCAAAATCTTCTTCGGCACGGCCAACCCCGTGGGAGAGACCGTGCAGCTGAACGGCCAGAATTTTGAAGTCATCGGCGTCTACGCCTCCCGCATCAAGGAAGGCAGCACCTCCATGAGCACCCTGGACAACTTCGTCCTGGTCCCCTACACCTGCAAGCGGGTCCTGGGAGGCGAGCAGGGCAGCGACACCTTCATCGTCGTGGCCAAGGACCCCACCCAAATGGATGCCATCGTCACCCAGCTGGACGGCTTTTTAAAGGGCCTCCTGAACCAGGGCACCAACGACTACAACGTCCGCCCCGAAAACCAGAACATGGACTACGTTACCGAATCCCTGAACCTCATCGGCGGCGTACTGGCGGGAGTAGCCGCCATCTCGTTGATGGTGGGCGGCATCGGCATCATGAACATCATGCTGGTCACCGTCACGGAGCGCACCCGGGAGATTGGCATCCGCCGGGCCATCGGCGCCCAGCGGAGCAGCATCGTCACCCAGTTCCTCATCGAGGCGGCTATGCTCTGCGGCATCGGGGGCATCATCGGCATTGGCATCGGCACCTTGGGCTGCTTCATCCTGGGTAACATCCTCTTCCAGATGACCATCTATCCCTCCGCCATGGTAACGGCGGGAGCCTTCGGCCTCTCGGTGCTGCTGGGCGTGGTTTTCGGCTGCTACCCGGCCATCAAAGCGTCCAATCTCCAGCCCGTGGAAGCCCTCCGGGCCGAGTAACGCCGGAGCCCCCTTCCGTTCCCGGCTCCGCCGGAAACCGCGCCCCGCTCCTTCGCCCCTCCTCTCCCCGCCGTAAGCGCCGCTTTGCGGCGGGCTCCGGAGCGGGTATCTGTAAATTGTTTTATGGAGGAAGATTATGAAAAAACGCATCTTGTCCCTGCTGCTCCTGGCGGCCATGGCGGCGTCCCTGCTGGTCCTGCCCGCCCAGGCCGCGCCCCCGCCCAACCGCTTTTACGATTTGAACGGCGACGCTTACGCCCAGGTGGAATCCCTGCGGCTCATGGGCGTCATGGACGGCTTTTCCGACGGGAATTTCCGCCCCAACGGCCAGCTCACCCGGGCCCAGTTCTGCAAGATGGTGGTCTGCGCCTTGAACGCCGAGGATGAGCTGGGCCTTTACCGCACCGTCACCGTCTACCCGGACGTGAAGCCCTCCCACTGGGCGGCGGCCTACATCAACATGGCCTCTAAGGGGAAGAAGGCCATCTCCGGCTTCTCCGACGGCAAGTTCTACCCGGACCGCACCGTCACCCTGGGCCAGGCGGCCACCATTCTCCTCCGGGTCCTGGGGTACAAGGATGAGAACATCGGCGGCGTGTGGCCGGACAGCTACTTGTCCTTCGCCGCCTCCATCGGGCTCACCGACGGCGTGGACACCACGAAGGGCAGCGCCCCCCTAAGCCGGAGCGACGCCGCTATCCTCTTCAACAACCTCCTCCGGGCGGACGTCCAGGGGGATAAAACCGTCAGCAACTTCCTCACCGCCGCCGGGCTGACCACCAAGGGCGACATGGTCCTGGTGTCCTCCAACGCCCGGGGCCCCGACGGCAAGGAGACCGCCATGCTCTTCTCCGACGGCTCCGTCTACCAGATGGCCGGGGACAAGGCCTCCAACGGCTCCCTCAACGGCCTGAAGGGCACGCTGGTCCTGGAGGGCCAGAAGGTCCGCACCTTCCTGCCCGACGCCCTGGGCATCAGCCGGGTAATCACCGTGGCCAAGGCCGAGGCCAACCAGATCACGGACCGCACCGGAAGCAAATACGCCGTCACCAGCGGCACCAAGGTCTACCGCAACGGCGCGGAGACCAGCTGGAGCGAGGCCCGCTCCTGGGTAAACCCCGGCACGTCCCTGACGCTGTACCTGGGCACCGCCGGAAATGTGGAGTTCATCTTTATCGGCGGCGGCGACAGCTCTACCGAGGCCGTCATCGTCTACGAAAAGGGCTCCGCCAAGGGCTTTGACTCCCTCACTGGCAATGTGGGCGGCTATACGATCTACAAAAATGGCTGCCGGGCCAACGCGAAAGACATGCGCCCCTATGACGTGGCCACCTATTCCAGTTCCACCAACACCATCCGGGTCTGCGACACCCGGCTGACGGGCTACTACGAGTCCTGCACCCCCAGCCCCACGGAGCCCACCAGCATCCGCGTCCTGGGCAGCGATTTCGACGTGCTCCCCACGGCGCAGTCCACCATGGAGCGGTTCCGCCCCGGCGACCAGATCACGCTGCTGCTGACGGAAGACAACAAAGTGGCGGGCGCAGTGAAGCCCGGCACCGCTGGAGCCAATGCCAACGCCATCGGAATCGCCACCTCCATCTCCGGCGAAAGCGCCACGGTAAAGCTGCTTTGCGGCATTGAGATCAAAGGCACCGTGGACCTGGGCGACCAGGGCAGCGACCAGATCGCCCAGCTCCGCCAGGAGGAGCTGGCCCGGATGCAGAACCGCCTGGTCCGGGTTACCTCCACCGGACGGAACACCATCGGCCTGGTCCGCCTGGGCGGGGGCGCCTCCGGCGCGCTGGACCTGGAGAAGCGCCGCCTGGGCAGCAACAACCTGGCGGAGACTGTCAGCGTCTTCCGCTACACCGCCAAGGGCATCGACACCATCAGCCTGAACGACCTGGGAGCCGGGCCCATTCCCAACGGCGAGATCAGCTACGCCCACCTCAACTGGGCGGGCCAGGTGGACATCATCGCCCTGGGGGCCGTGGGCGACAGCGCCACGGTTTACGGGCGTACCTCCATCAGCCTCAACGACCAGGACGCCTCCTATATCTCCATCTACAACGACCAGGGCTTGGCCGCTGGACCCTTCCGGAGCCGCTATGACATCAGCAGCGGTGTCTATGTCTCGGCGGTGAAGTCCAACGACGGCACGGGCTTCTCCAGCCTCAAGCCCCTCACCGCCCTGAAGGAGGTCCCCAACTCCGCCTGGAGCGGGGAGAGCGCCGTCACGGTGGAAGGCCGGAGCTACAGCATCCCCGTTACCGTCATGGCCTATAACAAGGACACCCTCTCCTGGATTTCCGGCTCCGACGGAAAGAGCATTGTGGAAATTGCCCACGCCTACGCCAAAAAATGCAACATGTACGCCAGCGAAGACGGCGTCATCCGTATCATTGAGGTAGGCGGCGACTTCCGCTGAGCCAGAAAAACCAAGGAAGCGCCCGGACACAGCGTGTCCGGGCGCTTCTTCTATCCCCCGGACCGTTCCCCAGGGAGACGTTCTCCTGTGAGGACGAGCCTGCGTGTTTCCTCTTTTAACATGCGCGGCAGGACATCCCCCCAGCCCCTAAGCCGTTGCAAAAAGGCGTGGTTTATGCTACAATCTGGAAAACGAAGCGACCCGCCATGAAAGAAAGGAGCGTTCCCATGCCCACCTCCCTGAAAGCCGTTACCCACGCCCAGAACATCCGCTACGACAAGGCCGCCGAGGCCCTCTATATCATCGACCAGAGCCTGCTCCCTAATGAGGAACGGGAGCTCCGCCTCCAGTCTGTGGAGGAGATGGTGGAGGCCATCCAAGCGCTCCGGGTCCGGGGCGCGCCCGCCATCGGCATCTGCGCCGCTTACTGCCTCTACGTCCTGGCCCGCTCCATCAGCACGCCGGACCCCGCCGCCTTCCAATCCCAGCTCAAGGCCTACGCCGCCCAGCTGAACGCCTCCCGCCCCACGGCGGTGAACCTCAGCTGGGCCCTGCGCGAGATGGAGCACACCGCCGCCGCCCATCTGGGGGACCCCCGCCCCGCCTTGCTGGAGGCCCTGTATCAAAAGGCCGTGGACATCCATGAGGACGACATCGCCAAGTGCCGGGCCATCTCCGAGTACGGCCTGAGCCTCCTCCAGGAGGGCGGCGGCGTCCTCACCCACTGCAACGCGGGCCCCCTGGCCACCTCCCGGTACGGCACGGCCCAAGGGCCCTTCTTGCTGGCGGCGGAGCGGGGCATGCATATCCGCGTCTTCGCCGACGAGACCCGCCCCCTCCTCCAGGGAGCCCGGCTCACCAGCTATGAGCTCCACCGGGCCGGGGTGGATGTGACGCTGATCTGCGACAACATGGCCTCCATGGTGATGAAAAACGGCTGGGTCCAGGCCTGCTTTGTGGGCTGCGACCGGGTGGCCGCCAACGGGGACACCGCCAACAAAATTGGGACCAGCGGCGTATCCATCCTGGCGAAGCACTATGGCATTCCCGTCTACGTCCTGGGCCCCACCAGCACCATCGACCTGAACTGCCCCAGCGGGGACCACATTCCCATCGAGCTCCGGGACCCGGAGGAAATCAAGGCCCTCTGGTACGAGAAACCCATGGCCCTCCCGGGCGTCAAGTGCTACAACCCCTCCTTCGACGTGACGGACCATGCGCTCATCGCTGGCATCGTCACAGAGAAAGGCATCTGCCGTCCCCCCTACACCGAGAGCCTGGCGGCCCTCTTCCGCTGAGGGGAGGCGCTTTACATGGTCCAAATTTACGGAACCCTGGGCCCCGCCTGTTCGGATACCGGAACCCTGGCCCGGCTCTTTGAAGCCGGCATGACGGGAGTACGGCTGAACCTCTCCCACGTGGGCCTCCCCGGGGCGGCGGAGCAGATTGAGCGCCTCCACGACGCCGCCCGTCAGTGCGGCGTCACGGCCCAGCTCCTCATCGACATGCAGGGCCCGGAGCTCCGGGTGGGCGTGCTCCCGGCTCCCTTGGAATTAAAGGACGGGGCCTTTGTCCGTTTGGGGCGGGACATCCCCCTGCCGCCCGCCGTTCTTTCCCGCCTGCTTCCCGGCCAGGAGGTCCTGCTGGACGACGGGAAGCTCCTCCTCCGGGTGGCGGAGGCCCTGCCGGACGGAGCCCTGGCCCAGGTGGAGCGGGGCGGCGTGCTGCAAAGCCGGAAGAGCGCCGCCCTTCCCGGCGTAAATATCCACCTTCCCGCCATAACGGACAGTGACCGGGAAAACTTCCGCGCCGCGAAAGACTGCACCGTCACCGGGGTCATGCAGCCCTTCGTCCGGGGCCGGGAGGACCTGGAGGCCGTCCGGGAGGCCTTAGACGCCGCCGGGGGACAGGGCATCCGGCTCTTCGCTAAGATTGAAAACCTGGAGGGCGTGGATAAGCTGGCGGAGCTTCTTCCCGCCGCAGACGAGATTGTCATCGCCCGGGGGGACCTGGGGAATTCCGGCCCTCTCTGGAAGCTCCCCGCCCTGCAAAAGCACATTGCCGCCGCCTGCCGGGAGGCGGGGCGGCCCTTCATGGTGGTAACGCAGATGCTGGCCTCCATGGAGCGGAATCCCGTCCCCACCCGCGCGGAGGTCAGCGATATCTTCAACGCCGTGCTGGACGGCGCAGCCTCCGTCATGGTCACTGGGGAGACCGCCGTGGGGAAATACCCTGTGGAGGCCATGCGGTACCTGGTCCATACCGTCCGGGAGGCGGAGGCGTATCTGCAAAGCGTTTGAATTCTTAAAAAGAAGCGCCCGGCTGGCCGCCGGGCGCTTTTCCATACTGGGGCCAAACGGAATGCGGGCCTTTCCATTTTAATCCGCCTTCGCAGTTATGGGCGGGGCTTCCCTTTAGAAGGGGAGGGCTTTTTTTGACAGTTCAAAGGGGCGGGGAATATAAAAAGACACGGCAATACCTCCTCAACGGTTGCCGTATCTTTCAAATGGAAAGAGCCGATAACCGCATTTTAGTCTGCGTGTTATCGGCCCTGCGTCTATGCGTCTGGCTCTTTGATAACGGTTATTTGTAGATTTTTTGCACTAACTAAAGTTTCCTTTTTGCACTTTGGGCAGTAAAGGGGATAGTTTTTCAAAACACTGTCTTTTCTTATTTTATCACGTGTTTTGCTGCCGCAAATAGGACAATATATCCATTCGCTTCTTTTGTTATGTAATAGATTTCCCAAGTTCATAAGCGGCAGATACTTCGGCTTTTCCCTCAATATCTCCTATGTCTCCGTTTCCGCCGGCAAGAACATAACCAAGATTATCCCACTTCAAATGTTCCATCAAGTGATTATAGTAAAGAAGAACATCATCAAAGCCGTGGCCCTCCGCAGCCATCAGCAGAGCAGAAGCCCTGCTATGTCCCCGCAGAAGATTGCCGTCCCCCTCTTCCAACGCAAACAGGCGGTCAACAGCAGTTCTGATTTGACCGCTCATGTTCCAGTAATAGAGCGGACTTGCCAACACGATCACATCGCACTCCCGCACCACTGGATAAATTTTGTCCATGTCATCCCGCTGGACACAGGGATACTCTCTGCTGCTATGTCCGCCAAAGCAGCCTTTGCAGCCGTGAATATTCATAGCGTCCAGGAAAAATTCTGTTACAGTATGACCGGCGCTCTCCGCGCCGTCGGTAAATGCTTTGACCAATGCGGAGGTGTTTCCTTTTCTGCGGGGACTGCCATTGAGAATGACAATTTTCTTGGGCATGGTGTTTTTCCTCCTTAAAACTTCTCTGCCAGAGCCGCCGCCTGTTTACAGCCGTCTGTCTTAGCAATATCACCGGCATTCAGCACACCCGGAACCAGAACCTCGCCCACCATCTTCCACTTCATCAGCGCGGCAGAGCGTTCTATGGGGACGCGCACACCGTCAAAGACGGACATATCATCTTCTTCACAGCAGGCAATCACAGCACACTCCTTGCCCGCAATATCCTTGCCGCCCACCACAAAAGAGAACAGGCGGTCAATGACGCCCTTAATCTGTGCGGGGATGGAATACCAGTAGACGGGCATGGAGAAAACCACAGCGTCAGCCTCCAGGATAGCGGGGGCAATCGTGTTGAAGTCGTCGTCAAAGGAGCAGGCTTTTCCAGTCTTAAAGCAGGTTTCGCAAGCCCGACAGCCGCCCACATTTTTCAGCGCGGCATCAAAGCGGGCAACCGTATGGCCTTTCGCCTCCACAGCCTGGATGAAAGTTTCCGTCATGGCAAAGCTGTTGCCCTTCTTTCGAGGGCTGCCAGTAATAACAACAATTTTTTTGCTCATGTAAAATACCTCCTGATTTTGTGGGCTTGACTTTACCCACATCTGATAGTATTATTGTAGCAAGAATTAAACTAAAATCAAGTACGTACATATAAGTGCGATACTTACCAGGAGGAAAGTGTATTATGGGCGAACGCTGCATTTCAAAAGAGTGTCTTAACGATACGGGTTTCAGCTATACCCTGTCTTTAATCAATGGCAAATACAAAATGACAATCCTTTATACCTTGATGGAATTTAAGGTTGTGCGGTTTAACGAAATGAAAAAATATATTGGGGAAATTTCCTATAAGACGCTGAGTTCCACACTGAAAGAGTTGGAAAATGACCAATTGGTACATAGGGAGGAATACCCGCAAATCCCACCCAAAGTTGAGTACAGTTTAACTGAGCGTGGAAAATCTCTTATGCCTATTTTGGATGAAATGTGCGAATGGGGCGAAAAAAACAGACTTCCGACCGCATGATTAGCGGCAAGCAGGGCAAGTGTATAACACTTGCCCTGCTTGCTTCGCAAAAATGCTTGTTGAGGTGCCCCCAAACCCGCCGGAGCTTCTGGACACCGTGGGCCTGTTGACAAAGTACGGCCAAAAGAGCCGGAAATATGATATAATTAGAGGCAAGGGGGGCGAGGGTATGCGGCTGAAATATCATATGGCAACGACAGAAGATCTGGTACCAGAAAATCATTTTTTGCGGAAACTGGAAGCGGTGCTGGATTTGACATTCGTCTATGAGGAAACGGCACATCTATACAGCCGTTGGAAACACTCAAAATACGGACAGGCAAGCGGTGGAAGAAGCGCACCCGGCAGATCAAAAAAGACAACCGGCGGACAAAGAAACGGGTGAGCCGGACAGACCCCGGGGCCGGGCATATGAAACGGCCAGGGAAACCGCAGGGCCAATACTACCTCTCCCACCAGACCCTGGACAGCGGCCATGGGATTATCATCGGCTTGACCGTGACGCCGGGGGATGTCCATGATACGGCGCCCTATCTGGAACAGGTGGAAGCTGTCCATCAAAGGGTAATTCCGCCGCAGGCTGCCGCCGCAGACTCGGCCTATGATTTTCCTCTGGTCCACCGGGAATTGGAGAAGCTGGGGATCGAGTTCTTTGTCCGGCCCCAGCCGGCCCGCGACCGGACCCAGGCGGAGTTCAAACGGGATGCATTCACCTATGACACGGCGAAAGATGTTTACATCTGTCCGAATGGGAATGCTCTGTACCCAAACGGTCTGTTCTGGGAATACTGGGCCGGCAGGAAGGACTGCGGCAGCTGTCCTTTGCGAGGAAAATGTTTGAGCGCGGAGGATAAGCGGGGCGCCAGGAAGCTCCTGGACCGCTACTTCAAGCCCTCTGTTCAGCGGCATTTCTCCAGACGCTGGGAGCCGGAGTACCAGGAGGCGCTGAAACAGCGGCAGGCCTGGTGTGAGGGCACGTTTGCCATTCAGAAAAGGCGCCATAATTTAACAGGTGTCTTACGACGAGGTTTAGGGGCAGCGGAGGATCACTGCCTCCTTTCTGCTGTGGCTTTGAACCTCAGAAGAATGATACAAAGCCTGAATTGACGCTGAAAGGCGTCTTTTTTGCTGCCCTCAGCTCAGTGTGCTTGAATAATCGGGTACTTTGCTAACAGACCCACCGTGACCAGAAGCTCCGCCTGGATAGGAAAACGCCCGCATAGCGCAAGGCTATACGGACGTACCAGGGCGACAGGATATTACAATTTTCGCAGTTATGGGCGGGGCTTCCCTTTAGAAGGGGAGGGCTTTTTTTTGGCAGGTCAGGGGGGCGGACAATATAGAAAGACACGGCAATACCTTCTCGACGGTTGCCGTATCTTTCAAATGGGAAGAGCCGATAACCCGCATTTTAGTCTGCGTGCTATCGGCCCTGCGTCTATGCGTCTGGATCTTTGATAACAGATATATTTAGATACTTTCCAGAGCATCATTGAAAATAAGATCAGCCTAAGCAATTCGGTCATTGCAAATCAGGCAGTCCAGTCCTGGCCGCTGTACATATTCTGGGCAACCTCATTCTCCACAGCAGTGCAGTTAATAGAGATTATGCTGCTATCAGCAAACTTTAACTCTACGCAGAGGGTGTTTATATTGAACTCGCAGGAAAGTAATTACGCCATACTGAAACCTACTCTTAAATCATTCTAGGCAAATTTTTAATTGTATGCAATACAGGAAACCAGCTGATGACGCTGAGTTGAGATTAGTTCTTTATCATTATAACACTAAGGATTAAAGGTGCAGGTTTTTTCTTGCCTATACAGACCGTTTTCCCAGCGGTTTCCCTAATTTTGCTTACGTCCTGGAGATAGAATTCATGATTTAGCCGTCCTGCTCATTTGCGCTGTTTCCTCTGCTTTTATCCCGCTGTTTTCCTCTGCGTCAATTTACCGCCCGGCAGTAAAGGGAAGAGCCCCCCGGAATTCTCCGGGGGGCTCTCCAAGCAGACTTTTCGAATCAATCTTCCGACTGTTCAGCCTACTTTATGTTTAGGGACTAACGTTGAAGGTACCGCCATCCACAAAGGTAAGGGTCTGAACGGTAGCCGAAGTGGTTCCGTCAGCCGCCTTGATGGCTGCCTTCGTGGCAAGGGTAGAAGCGGTAGCGGCAACGCTGGGCGCTCCATTGGCAAAGGCCAGGGTCACCGTAACTCCATCGGCGTCCAGCTCCGCTCCGGTGAGGGTTACGCCAGTGGCAGAATTCGCCGTGAAGTCCCAGTTGGCAATGTCTCCCACAGTCGCCTTATCCATCGCCTGGTTGAAGACAACGGTGGCAGTCGCGCCATCCCAAGAGCAGCTGTCGTTCACCACGATCACGGGGGCTTTGGTCATCGTGATCTCGATGTCGTCCTTCGTGACGGTGACAGGAGCAGTCGGCTTAAAGATGCCAGAGAAGGTGGGGGCCGTCGTACCGCTCGATGCAACCGCCTTGATGCCGCCCAGGTTCTTGACAGTGACCGTGTACTCATAGCCCGAAGTCACCGCAGAGACCGTCACCTTCAGGGCGCCAGCGTCCAGGTTGTCGCCTTCCTTGACAGCCAGGGTCTTCTGGCCAGCACCAAACTCGAACTTAACCGTCGAGTTCTTATCCGCGCTGGTGATACCGAAGTCCGCCAGAGTGTATGTGGTATTGACGGTGATGTCCTTACCAGTGGTGCTGTCAAGGGTGATGATATTGCTCCGTTCCATCTTGCTGGTGTCAACCGTGATGACCACGGCACTTTCGCCAGTGACGTTAACCGTCTTGGCATCGTTCTCCCAGGTCTTGCTGGCACCCGCGTAGGTCATCGTGAAGGTAACTTCCGCATTGGTTCCGGCAGTGACTTTCGCGGTGGGAGCGTTCGTACTATCGGGGCTCGCATACTTCACAGTATTGGCCGCGATGGTCTTGCTATTGCCAACCGCAATAGAGGCGGGGACAGTCCAATTCTCAGTCACATCCTCGGTGCCTTCCATGACCTTGAAGGCAACCTCGTCATAGACGATCTCAGTGATCTCAACCGTCAGCTCCTCGCCCATGGGTACGGGGATATCGCTGCCACCCTGGGTAGCAGGAAGCACACCAGAGAAGGTCATGACAGAAGGCTTTCCAGCGGCATAGGCGACCACGCTAGTGAACTTGATGTTCGTAGCGGTGCCCACCACGGCGCCAGTAGAATCCTTCACCACAGCGGAGAAGGTGGCGGCAACCGTAGTATTGGGACGCGCCCAGTCGGCGGCCTTCACCTGCATGAACAGGTTCATAGTTCCATCGTCCAGGGTAAACGCTCTGCCGTTGGAGGCAAAGGTCGCCTCGCGGGCCTTAGCATCGTCGGCGAACTTGACGTTGCCAGTGGTCGGCGCAACCAGGTTGACCTTAACGGTAACCTTATCAGCAGACAGGGTAACCTTGAGGCCGTCCACGGTGTAGCCAGTACCAGCGGCGACAGTAACCTTCTTGCCCTCGGCAGGAACGATGGTGAAGGAATCGCCAGCCTTCAGGCCGCTCAGGTCGGCGGGATTGGTGGTGAAGTCAGTGCCCTTCACAGCGTCACCGCTGAACTTGATGTCGCCCGTGGGCTCTTCACCCTTGGGAGTATAGACCGCACCCGGCTTAGCGCTGGTGATGATGACAGCATGGACATCGCGGAAGCCATCGTCATCAAACTTATCGTTGAACAGCAGGGTCAGGTTGATCAGGCGCTTCACGTCCTTGCCATAGGTCTCCTTCTGGGCATCGGTGACGTCCTTCCAGAGGTCCTTCAGGTCGGAGGCGCTGTCAACATCGTTGTCGGTCAGGTCGATGAACTTGGCCTTGTTGATGCTGACGATGCTGTTGGCAACCTCATCGCCCAGGTCCAGCTCGCTGATGTCGTTCAGGCCCAGGGTGATGTTGGCCTGGCCGTCCACGTTGGTCCGCTCATCGGCCTTGACGGCATAGGTAACGATGCCAGTGTCGGCCTTGGTGGGAACGTCGTAGTTCGTCAGGCGCAGCAGGGTCTTGTTGTTGCTGAGGATGTCCTTGATCTGCGCGAAGGGCAGGACGGACAGAGCCTTGTGGATCTTCTCGCCAGTGGTTCCATCGACGGTATCACCGTACTTGGTCAGGTTGTAGAAGTTCTCCTCGGTGACATTCTTCACCTCGGTGGGAGCATCCGTAGCCAGACGGGCACGGGCGAAATCGCCGCGCTTGAGGTCCTTGTAGCTGTAGATGGTGACGGCCTTGTCGTAGTCGGAGTTGCCGATGAAGTGGGCCTCATAGCCATAGACGGGCTTGGAGGTCTTGTCACGGCCAGCGGCCACGCCAGCGGAGCCGATGTAGTTGCTGATGTAGACCAGGTCCTTCAGGTTGGCGGAGCCGGACTCCTCCTTGATGACGATGGCCTTGATGGTGCTGTCGTCATACCAGACCGCGCTGTTGCCGTCCTTCAGGGCGACGCAGGCCTGGGCACGCTTGTGGGCGAACTTGCTGCCAACACCGAGAATCTCAGCGTTGGAGATGGCCTGCATGCCGTCCTTGATCTCAATGCTGTCAACCTCGTTGTCGTCGGAATCCATGGTCACATAGATTACCTTGACGCCGGAGTCATCAACATCGATGTTCTTGGTCACAGGGGTAGCAGCGGCAGGGAAGTCGGTGGAGATGCCGTCCACGTCGTTGCCCTTGTAGAAGTCATACTTATCGACGATGCCGGAGTCCTTGTCGCCAGTGGCGGTCCAGCCGTTCAGCAGCACCTTGCCGCTGCTGGCCTTCAGGCTGTAATCCTTGGTGGCGTCGTCGGCGTTGTCGCGCTTGCTGGCGACGTCGAACACGCCCAGGTAGTCGATATCCCACTCAGCGTACTTGCTGTGGGTATCGCTGCTGTAGTGGACCAGTTCGCCGATGAGGTCCTGATAGTGGATGCCGTCGTACTGGATGTTGCCGACGTTCAGGGAAATCTCGTTGCCCTTGATATCCCAGCCGTCAACGAAGGTGACGACCTTGCCGTCCACCAGGCCGGAGTGATAGCCGCCCACGACCATGAAGTTGGAGGTGGAGCCCACGTCCTCGGCCAGCAGGGCATTGCCGAACTCATCCAGGTGCAGGGTCACGTCCTTGCGGGTAACGCGGATCTTGGTGCCGTCGATGCCAGTCAGATCCTTGTTCCACAGGGCAACCTTGTAATCGGTGCCGCCCACGGTAGCGGCGATGGCGGCCTCTTCTTCCTCGTTGTCCTTGGCCTGGCCATAGGTATCAACATTGGTCAGCTCGCCGGAAACAGTCTCGGGTACATAAACCCGCGCAACGTCGTACTTGCTGTTGACGCCAGTATAGACAGGGATGACCGCGACAATGTCGCCGACCTTCATGTCCTTCAGGGCGCTGTAGCAGTCGTCGTTGACCTGGACGTCATTGACATCCTCATTGATGGGGGTGCTGTTGAAGCCCATGTAGTTCTCATCGGAACCATCGTCATACAGCTTCAGCGCAACGGCCTCGCTCTTCAGGCTCTTGACTTCCATGAGCTGGGTCTTCACCACAACCACGTCACGGATGAAGTCGGCGTCTTCCTCGTCCACATAAACCTCAACGACCGTGCCGTTGTCGGTAAAGTCGGCGATGTCGCCAACGGTCTCCAGGTGATGGCTGTACTTCTTAGCGTCCGTGTTGTCGTTCTTGACCTCCAGGTCACGGCCAGTCCACTTTTCGCCGTTCAGCCACAGGGTGGTGTCAACGGGATCGCTCTCCTTGGTATCGTCCATCTTCAGCTCATAGCCGTTGAGCTCCAGGGCGCGGACCTTGGCAGCGTCGGTGACCTTGACGTCATCGTTGTGGATAACCTGGGTGGTGTACTTGAAGTCGGGCTCGATGGGGAAGGTGCCGATGGTGACCTTCTTGTAGCTCCACTCGTTGGAGGGACGGCCGAACTGGTCAGGATTGGCGCGCTCGCTCTTCATGCGCAGATCCTTGAAGTGCTCCTCGCCGAACTCCACCGTGTAGTGGTTGTTCACATCGGCGTTGCCCTGCCAGCTGTTGAGGCCGCCAGCGCGGCGCTCGCTGATGTGCCGGGCATACTCCTGGTTGCTGATCTTATAGGTCAGGGTCGGGTTGCTGGTCACGTGGGCATCGCCCGCCGTAACGTTCAGTCCGCCAGTGTACTCAACCATGGTGGCCTTCAGGGTGTTCAGCGCCAGCTGGCAAGCCTGCTCGCGGTTCACCGCAGCAGCGCCGTCGAACTCGATGCGGTTGAACAGCCCGGCGCTGTTACCGTCACGGGCCACGTTCATGGTCCAGCCCGTGTCGGTGTAGCCCTGGATCTTGCTGTCATAACCAACAGCGCCCAGCAGCATCTTGGCAAAGGCATAGCCAGTCAGGCTGTTGGCGGGCTTGAAGGTGCCGTCACCATAACCGCTGATGATACCAGCGGTCTTGCAGTAGCTGATGACGCCCGCGAAGGTGTGGTTGGCGGGAACATCAGGATACGGCGCGTAGGTGTTGGGCAGGTTGCTGGCGGCCTCGGGGCCGATCAGCAGGGAGACGATGATCTTCGCCGCGGCGCCGCGGGTCAGCTCGGTCTCCGGACGGAAGCTGCCGTCATCGTATCCGGTGATGACACCGATACGGTTCAGAACGGCGACTGCTTCCTCGTACTGGATCTCATCCTTGTCGGTGAGGTCCTTGTACTCGGTGGCTCCCGCGCTGATGGTGACCAGGGACATGGTCATGATCAATGCGAGAACCAGGGACAGGAATTTCTTCATTGAACATTCCTCCTTTAAAGATTACGGTCCTCCGGACTTCTAAGCGCCCCCTCCAGGATTCGTGTCGGGGCTAGCCGATCCCACATCAAGCCTGGAATTGGCCCCTTCCGCCCGGCGTCCGCAAATGCAATCTAACAGGAAAAAAAGTCCCTGGCAAGGCTTTTTTCCGCCTTTTAACCGAACTGAAAACCGCCATACGATAGCCTAGCAGGATTTGCCAGAAGAGAATAACGCAGGCCATTTTTTCAAAAATGGGAGCCGGGCAGGCAGGTCCCTTTGGCGAAACGCTCCGCCCCCTGCCCCCGGCTCCCAGGAGAGTTATTCGACTTTCCGTTCCTCCCGCTCCGGGAGGAAATATTTCTGCCCCAGCTGAACCAAAGCTCCCTCCTCTACCATCCGGTGAAGTACCAAGGTGCACTGTTTCGGCTGTATGTGGAGGAGGTCCACAATATCCTGGCGGTAGGCAAAGCCTGCCTCGGCCAGATATTCCAGGATAGCCTCCCGGTGCCGTTCCGGCGGAACCACGGTGCCGGGGAGATAGTATTTCCCTCCCACCCGGACCAGCCGTCCGTGCTCCGTCAAACGGCGGAGCCGGGCATAAGTAGCGGTCTTGGATAGCTGCAGCAGCTCTGACACATCCCCCCGGGAGACAGAGCCCTGCTCCAGCACCCGTTGGAGAATGCGCTCGTCCTCTATATCCCGGCAATCGTCCCGTTTCAGGTCCCGGAGGGTTACCCGTTCTAAGCCGCCCCGGATCAGGGCAGCCCGGGTGAGGCGGGACAGCCGGGGAAGGTCCAGGGGCTTCCGGGACTGTTCCGTCAGGAGGACATGGGGGTCCTCCTCCGGCGTCCTCCGGAGATGCTCCTCCTCCAAAATTCGCCGGAGCGCGCTGGTCATCGTAACGTTCCGGTCCGGCAGGCGGAGGATTCCTTCCTGAAAATCCACCTGCTCCCAAGTCAGGGCGGTCATCTCCTGTGCCTGGAGGCCCAGCTGCCAGCCCAGCCACATGGCCAGGCCCGCCGCTGTATCCCGCTCCGCCTGCAGGAGTTTCCACAGCTTGAACTCATCCACCTGGGCGGGCGGGGGCTTCGGCGCCTTCCGGGCCGGGGCGCTGGCGGAGAAGCGGAGCTGGAGCGTGGCCACCTCCACGCCGCTGATCCGGGCGGCCTCCGGCCAGTCCATCCGGTCCAGGCAGCGGATGATCCAGTCATAGCGCAGGTCCAGCAGCCTCACGCCCTCCAGGCCCCCCCGGTCCAGGGCCAGGCGGGCAATCCGGGAGATAGACTCCAGGCGCAGGGGCTTCCGCTCCCGGGCGGAGAGCAGGACGTGGGGGTCTCCCGGTTCTTCCCGGGCCTCCCGGGCTTCCCGGAGCTTCCAAAGCAGGGACCGCACCTCCCGGTCCAGGGGGATCATCCGGTCCGGAAGCTCCAAACGGTCGTCCAGAAAGGAGACCTGCTCCCAGGTCAGGGCGGCAATCTCCTCCCGGGTTAGGCCTTCCAGCCAGGCCAGGCGGAGTACCAGGGCCTCCGGCCCCGTCTGTTCCCTCTCCAGAAGGCGGCGCAGGGCGGCCTCGTCCAGGCGTCGGTTTTTCTCTTCCATGTGCGTCCCCCCTCTCAGGTTTTACGTTATTTCTGTATAGCAAACACAGCGAACTTATAGGAATATTTTCCAATCCCGCTTGGGCGCAGCAACTCAGCTCCCGTTGGAAGGGGCTTTTTCCGCCTCCCGGGACACCGCCGCCAGCTCTACCCCCGTGAGGTCCCAGCAGCCGTGCCGGGTCACCAGGCCGCCGAAAAGGCGGCCCTGGCATACGGTAAAAATGGCGTCGTAGGGCTCTTTGTCCACCCGGGAGCGCAGGGCCCCGGAAATCAAGTATTTGCCGCTTTGCAACACGCTGCCGGAGAAGCGGTTCCGGCGGCTGAGCAGGCACAGCTCCCCAGAGACAGTCCCGGCCTCTTCCTGGAGCAGCAGCTCCCCCGCCCTGGGTCCCAGCTGGCTTTGCAGTACAACGGTGTAGCAGACTTTTTTCACAGCATCACTTCCTGTTATGGTTCGATTATAAATTGGCAAGCATTTTCACCAAAGGGACAATTTTACAAAAACCGTCCGTTTTTAGACATAATTGAAACAATCGTCAAAACAAAATTTGTATTTTCCGCGCCATGATAAAAAAAGAGGGCGGGAAAACCCGTCCTCTTTTTGTGTTCGTCCTCTCAGGGCCTTTGATTCCACTCGCCCCGCTTCTGCAAGGTCTGCCAGGCGGCTCCCGCCGCCCTGTGCCCCACAGACCGTTCCAGGGCGTCCGCCAGCTCCTCCGCCGTCATGGCCGCCCCGCCCCGGATCCAGCTCTCCAGCAGGGACAGAAGCAGTGTCCGCCCGCACCGGAGGTCCAGCTCCTCCGCCGGTTGGTCCGGCAGCACGCCGCAGCGGCTCCGGTAGTAAATTTGGAGCGCTTTCAGCGCCTCCTCCAGGGGAATCATTTCCCCTAGCCCCGCCTGGCCGCTTTGGTCCAGCACCGCTTGGTAAAACGTCCGTTCCTCTCCAGCCCGGCCCAGCAGGTCCAGCAGGGCCTGCCGCCAGGTCAGGCACTCTTCCAGGCGGCCCAGCAGCAAAGAGCGCTCCTGCCGCACTGACCAGGCAAAGAGATCGTACACGTCTTTAAAATGATAGTAAAAAGATTGCCGCCGGAGGCCGCACAGCTCCG
>Ga0224741_10024_pt1 | contig 21362 bp, 15 predicted proteins | sample LIM_E_Water_Pos_FD_161629 | JGI IMG/M metagenome (GOLD analysis project Ga0224741, IMG submission 161629) | Enriched cells from gastrointestinal tract of the lab mouse from Pacific Northwest National Laboratory (PNNL), Richland, Washington... | ecosystem: Host-associated > Mammals > Digestive... | reverse complement strand
GAGCAGAGGGAACCATTGCACCTGACGCTTATGACATTGGGAAAACTGGCACAGGTGAGCCCCCGGAGCGGAAAGCGCATATACATGGTGGAAAACCCCGCCGTTTTTGCGGTGCTGGCGAAAGCCTGGCCGGATGCCGCCGTCATATGCGGCAACGGGCAGATTCGTCTGGCCACATTGGTGCTGCTGGATCTGTTCGGCGCGGACATGGAATTCTGGTATGCGGGGGATTATGACCCGGAGGGCCTGCTGATCGCGCAGAGGTTGAAGGAACGCTATGGGGAGAGGCTGCGGTTCTGGAAATACCGCCGGGAATTTTATGAGAAATACCGTTCGGATGTGCAGATCAGCGATAAAAGTCTGAAAAAGTTGGACCGAGTCTATCAGAAGGAATTACAGGAGATCCGGCAGGCCATGGAGCAGTATGGAAAAGCGGCCTATCAGGAGGCCATGCTGGGGGAGTATCTGGCAACAGGCTATATCAAGATATGAAAGCTGTGGTCTGCTTGGAAATCCGTGTCCGGGAGCATCGGCGAAAGACGGTGAAATGTTGTAAAAAATCGATTTTTTCTGTCACACAGAGGAAATAAGTCTGTCTAATTCAATATACGGAGAAAATTCTGCCAGGGAGTGCCGCAGAATTGGTTGCCGGGGCAGGAGCGTTCTCCATGGGCTCTCTGTATAAAACCATTCGCGCTTCAGAAAAGAGGAACCATGAATTCATTCACAAAGGAAGAACTGTTGGATCTGATTACAAAGGCCACCGCAGGAGACAAGCCGTCTCTGGAGGCGGTGCTGCTCAGTGTGCAGGATCTGGTATTTAACCTGTCCCTTCGCATGTTGGGAACCTTCCCGGATGCGGAAGATGCGTCCCAGGACATTCTTCTGAAGGTTATGACGCATCTGTCATCTTTTAGGGGGGAGAGTTCCTTTTCCACCTGGGTATTCCGCATCGCGGTGAACCATCTGAAGGACTACAAAAAGCATATGTTTGCCCAGTTCCCCTTAAATTTTGAGTTCTATGGGGAGGATATCAAAAATGCCAGGACAGAGGACGTACCGGATCTGACGCAGAATGTGGAGAAGGCGGTTCTTGCGGAAGAATTGAAGCTGTCCTGCACCAATGTGATGCTGCAGTGCCTGGACCCCGAGAGCAGATGTATTTTCATTCTGGGGACCATGTTTCGGCTGGACAGCCGGATGGCCGGGGAGATCCTGGGAATCACGCCGGAGGCCTACCGCCAGCGTCTGTCGAGAGTGCGTAATAAGATGGCTGCTTTTCTGACGGAATACTGCGGCGAATACGGGAAAGGAAAATGTCACTGCGCGGACAGAGTGAACTATGCGATCCAGAGTCATCGGATCCAGCCCGCACAACTCTACTTTCAGACCGCAGTGCCGGCCCGGGTGATGCTTGATGTGAAAGAGGCCATGGAGGAGATTGACGCTCTGGCTCAGGAGTTTTCTTTCTGCAAGACGTATCAGTCCCCGGAAAATCTGAAAAAATTTATAGAAGATTTTTTACACGGAACTTCTTTTTCTGTTGTTGGGAATAGTTAATGCACGCATCGGAAACCGATGAACATACCAGAAAGGAACAGATATGAATACCCGGATTATTTTGGACTATCTGAAAAATTTAAGTGAAAATAACAATCGGGAATGGTATCATGCCCACAAGGCAGAATACAAAGAGGCAAATGCCCGGTTTGAGGCATTGGTGCAGGAGTTGATTCTGCAGATCGGAAAATTTGACAGCAGCATCCTGCCCAGGGAAGCAAAAGAATTAACCTTTAAGCTGGTGAGGGATACCCGCTTCAGCAATGACAAGTCTCCCTATAATCCGGCCTTCCGGGCGCATATCGGCCCCCGGGGGAAGCTGCCGGTGCCCGTCGGATATTATCTGGTGATCAAACCCGGGGGACAGTCTTTTCTTGGAGGAGGGCTGTTTGCGGATATGTTTAAAGAGGCCACCTCCATGGTTCGGGACTATATTGCGTCAAACGGCGGGGAATGGGAGAAGATCCTTCATGACCCGGATTTTCAGAAGGCGTTTACCCTGCGGGGAACGGCTTTGAAAAATGTGCCTGCCGGTTATGACAGAGAGCATCCCCAGGCAGAGTATTTGAAGTATAAAAGCTGGTATCTGGAATATCCGCTCGGGGATGATATGGTTGCCGATGAAGAAAGGTTTTTGGAAGAGGCGGTAAGGCTGTTCCGGCTTATGAAGCCCTTCCATGATTTCCTGAACCGGGCACTGGAAGGCTTTCAGATGCCCGCAAGATAAGGGCAATCTATCGCTGCAGCGCCGCAGTATAAATCTCGCATACGGGAAACGTGATTTTCACCAGTCCGATGGCGATGAATTCGCCGCTGATTTTTTGGAATTCCTTCAATATTAAGCCGCTTGCCCGGTAAAATACGCTGTCCTCATCCTCCCTGGTGAGCGCCAGCGTGCAGTGCGGCGCCCAGTGATCCGGGCAGTACCATTCCCAGCCCCTGGCGTCAAAATCTTCCAGGGATTTATGTAGTTCTTCCTGCATCCGGTACATACTTTTATTCATAACCGGGGATGCAAAAATGGTTTTTGTGTCGCTGAACATGCCGACGGAACCAATATAGGCGGGCGCCACCTTATGGCTTTTGGCGAAATCCTTTAAACGCTGGATACATATTTCCTCATCCACGTCATTAAAGCAGGCCAGGGTAAGGTGGGGCCTTGTTTTCCATTCCAGGAATTTTGTGCTTAACTTTTCATCGGCCACTCTCTGGGCCAGAGCGGAGAGTTTCTGTTCCGTAGCCGGGTCAAAATATAATTCTATTGCATATTGCATGTTATTTCTCCTTCCTTATTTAAGCTATATTGATTTTGTTCAATAACTTTTTTGCCCAGCAATGTGATTGACTGTTTCGGACATTTGTTGATACAGCGGTAACACATTGTGCATTTATCGCCTGAAACCGCAATTCCGTTTCTGACGGCAATGTTACGCATGGGACATAGCTTTTCGCATAAACCACAGCCAATACATTTTTGGGAATCTATTTTCAGTTTATCCGTATATTTTTTTGTTTTTCCCCAAAAGTACAGCCTTTGTCCGAATAGACCTGCTAAATGAGATACAATTCCCAATCCCTCCTGGGGGGCTTTTCCCTTTTTTAGTTTGCTCACGGATTTATATATTTTTTCCTCTGCTTTGGCTACCATTTTTTTATTTTCTTCAAAGCTGCGTTTTAATACTTTCTCATCGCAAATACTATCCGGCATTTTCAAATGCAATCCACCCACTATAACAGCACCCTGCTTTATTAACAAACGAGCCAATATTCCTGCACCGTCTCCACTGAAAAGTGCCATTGTTGCAATAATAAAGATGGTTTTGTCTTTCCATATATACGAATGATCAACGATAAAATCCTGCAGTATTTTCGGAATATTGCTGAATTGTACAGGATAGCCCAGGACAATTTCGTTGTGCATAGATATTTTCTGCACTGCATCCGCAGCTTCAATGGAAAACGTCTCTCCTGCCGGATCATATGCCTGCATAAATGTTTCAACGCAATATCTGGTATTACCGGTTCCGCTAAAATAAATCCCGATCATTTGGCTTCCACCTCATTTTCCTCTTCCGGGTTCTTTATGCGCTTTTTCAGTGCGCTGGCATCTACATAAGCACATTTTTCAGATTATCCAAATCGCCATATCATTTATCTAAAAGGAATTGATATTTGTAAGGTTTTCAGCATATTAAATTATTTAGCAGGCTGTCCAGTTCATGAAAATTATTTACAATATCACCAGTATAATTCTCATTATCCCGGTTGAACAAAACCGTTTTGATTCCTGCTTCCTGTGCCGCATTTAGGTTCTGTACACTGTTATCAACAAAGACACAATCCTGCGGATCGCATTGCAGATGCTTGATTGTATAGGCGAAAATCCGATTTTCAGGCTTACGCATATGAATTTCTCCGCTGATAATACTTTCTTTAAAGTATTTTTTTAGTCCATGTAATTCAAATAAATATTTACTCCATTCCTTCACATCATTTGAAAGCAGGACAAAATTGTACTGCCTGTAATTGCGTTCGGCAAACCACAAAAACTCCTGATCTAATGTCAAAAAATTAGTCAGATAATCTCGCATTGTTTCCGCTGGATTCGGATATCCCAATAGGGAAAGAAATTCATCAGAACATAATTCTCCGTTTCCCGCTTTTGTAAATAAAAATTCCTCACGGAATGCTTTTGTAAGTCTCTCATGTTCATTTCTGTTAAAATGCTCAAATGTGTATGGGATAAAATATCCTTTACTTTCCTTTATGATTACACCATACATATCAAGCAGAAGTGTTCGCTTTTTTTCCATAAGAAATCATTTTTCCTTTCACAAACCTGTATCCGGCAGTCAGGTTTGTTTCTCACATTTTCCCTGATCAGGCTTTGTATTGTTCAGAGGGAAGGTATAACACAAGGGAGACTTACTTAAAAATCATCAAATTACAATCGGAATTTACCGCTTTGCTTCAGAAATTCATTATATAGCACATCACTCAGATTATCAAGGGAAACAGGGGGAACCGGGATAGGGAAACAAGGGAAGCAGCAATGAGCAAACAGGGGGAAGCCGGAATGGGCACAAATGGCGAAATGCGAAAAGGGGTTTACACCGGGCGGGCAGAGAAGTATACTGATGAAAAAACAGGGCCGCCTGTGGAATTCGGGGCGGATTGAGATTGACAAAGGAGGAAGAGATTCCGTGAAAAAGCATTTGATATATTCAGGAAAGTTGTTGTGGGTGGCTCTGGCTTTGCTGGGCCTGTCCACAGTGGGAGGCTGTGGGAACAGGAATCAGATCCCTACAGAGACGGAGAATTTGTGGGGGGAAGAAGCCGCTAGGGCGGAGAATGCGGCAGGGGAAGAAGCCGCCGGGGCGGAGAATGGGGCGGGGGAAAGTCTTGCCGGGGCGGAGAATGGGACAGGGGAAGGCTTTACCGGGGCAGATTTCCCGGCGGAAGAGGCCGCCACAGAGGAGGATGGGTACGCGGAAGCGGAGTATATAGCGGCGCTATACCGCGACCTTTATGACCGGGCGATGGAGGCTGACACTCTGGGAAGCCTGGAAAGCCTGCAAGCCATTGTGGGCAGGCTGGGAGAAAACGGCTATGCGGCGGTGGACAGTGAAAATCAGGTGGATATGACGGGGGCGGAACGGGCTGAGGCTTTCTGCAAAGCAGTGGAGGCCGGGGAGAGCGGGGAACTGACCGTTGTTGTGGTGGCCTCCGGGGGAGGATTTCGGAAGTACGATTTCCGAACAGAGGACGGCAAAGTAGATATTGTCAGAGGCTACTACCAGTATGGCCCGGAGGGACGTCTGGAAGAGAGAAGCATTGTGGGCTATACCGCCAGCTTCTGGGAATATACGGAGGATGGGTATCTGCTGTTTTCCGGGAGTTATTATTCGGAGGAGGGCTATATTCTTACACTGAACGACACGCCGGAATCCGCAGCGCTGCGGGTGCGTCCCCTGGACGCGAAATGCAGGGCGTTAAACCGGCAGTATATTATGCCGGTGGGATATGGCAGAAACAATTTGTTCCTCACGGATTGGAGCGGGGAAGATTTGGGAAGCCTGGATTTTTACGATTTGTTTGACAGACTTTACCCGGTCTGTTATGGAAGGGCCGTTCCCTACAGCGGACCGGGCGGCTCGGACCGGGAGGCATCCCGGCGTGTTCCGGAGCAGGAGTTCGAGGAAGTAATCATGGGCTTTATTCCTGTGAGGACAGAGGCATTGCGGGCAAGAACGGTGTATTTCCCGGAGGAGCACAGCTACGGATACCGGCCCAGAGGGTTTGAGGAGGCGGAGTACCCGGAAATCCCTTACCCGGAAGTGGTGGACTATACGGAGCGGGAAGACGGTACCATCCTGCTGACGGTGCAGGCGGTGTACCCTTATGAGAATACCTCCAGGGCATTTTCCCACGAAGTGGTGGTCCGTCCGGGGGAGGGAGGCAGCTTTACCTATGTGTCCAATAAAATGCTTACGCCGGCGGAGGATTGTGACCTGTGGTGGCATACCGACCGCCTGACCCGGGAGGAGTGGGAGGAGAAGGAGCGAGAGGAGAATGACGCAGAGGGCGGCTCAGGCATGGATGCGGATAGAGAATCCACGATAGGGGGTGGCCCTTCAGGCAGTGAAAAGGCCCGGGAGGAAATGCAGGGCGGTTCGTTCACGGAGAAGGAAAAGCGGGAATTGGAACGCCAGGCGCTGGAGGCAATGGAGACGGTGGAGGACATGTACCGGATCGGGGAGGAGGGGGACTCTTCCGAAGACATTACGGAAAAGGAAGGGTTTTCCCGGGAGCGGTGCAGGGAAATTACTATATTGCTGGGCCGGGCGGGATATGTGAGCGTCTCCCACGAGGCGGATATGGAAAATTACGAAAAAGTGGAGGATTTTTACGCTGCCTACCTGGAAGACAGGGCGGCGGCGGTGACGGTGTATAATGTCAACCCGGACGGCGGTCTGGGAGCCACCACCTTTATGTATCGGTCAGGAATGCTGCAGGCTTATTATGTGGAAACCGGATGGAGCCGGGAAGGGAGAGCAGAGATCAGGACCGCCTATGCCAACCCGGTGAAAGAGATCCGGCTGACAGAAAAAGGATATTTTATCTATGCCTGTGAAAATATGCCCGCTCATGCCAATCCCTGCCAGTACTGGCGCATAAAGCCCCTCTCGGAAAAATGCAGGGAGCTGACTGGGAAGTATGTGTTCGGACTGCGCTATGAGGACTATCCCCTCCTTACCACCGATTGGGACGAAAGCAATGTGGAGGAGATTCTGGAACCCTGTATGTTCGGGGATATATACCATATTGTTACAGGGGAACCTCTGGAATTGACAGACGGCAGAATACCGGCGGATTTGTTTGAAGAAGTGATGACGACCTGCTTGCCTGTCACAATAGAGCAGCTGCGGATAAAATGCGGATACGACCCGGACACCCGCAGTTATCCCTATGAGATGATCTATCCCAGCCTGTGCGCACCCTTTGGGGAGGTGGTGGACTATCGGGACAATGAGGATGGGACCATCCGTCTTTTTGTGGACGGGGTTTGGCCAGACTATTTTACAGACTGTGCTTTCCGTACCTGCATTGTGGTACAAGCCTTTTCGGACGGTACATTTCGGTATCTTTCCAATCGGCAGAGTTTCGGCAGCAGATAGACGCATAGGGAGGGGATAAGGTATGCGGCAGCCCTACTATTATTTTTTGAATCGTAACAAAAATGGCGACGGTTTTCTGGAATTGCTCAACGGTGAGATTTTTGTGGATAAGACAGGTCTGATCGAGGTAATCAACAGCAAGATTTCAACCAAGGAAAAGTGGATCTGTGTGAGCAGACCCCGGCGCTTTGGCAAAACCATGGCTCTGGAAATGCTGGCGGCCTATTATACCAGGGGCATTCACACCGAAAATCTGTTTCAGGGATTGAAAGCCATGGAGGGAAGGACTTTCTACAAGCATTTAAATGCCCACAATGTGATATATGTCAACTTTAACGATTATTTTGGAAAGGATCAGTCCGCAAGCCAGGGGATCGCCGCTTTTTCCGCTCACATGATTAAAGATTTGAACCATGCATTTCCCGATATACTGGGAGATGCGGAGGATCTGGCCCTATGTTTGGACATGATCTGCCAGGTGACAGGGGAAAAATTTATATTTCTGGCAGATGAATGGGATTGCATTTTCAGAATAAGAAGAGGAAAAAAGGAAGAACAAGAAGAATATATGGAATTTCTCAGAACTCTTTTTAAAGATAAAACATATCTGGAACTGGTTTATATGACAGGAATCCTGCCGGTGAAGAAATATAACACCGGCTCTGCGCTTAATATGTTCCGAGAATTTACCATGCTGGAACCCAAGCGGCTCTCTCCCTATTTTGGATTTACAGAGAGCGAAGTTGAGGAATTGTGCAGAAAGCAGAATAAACTCACTATGGGAGAACTGAAAGAATGGTATGATGGATATGCCATGGGGGAGTGGGAGCATATCTATAACCCAAGATCTGTGGTGGAGGCATTAAGCGAAGGGAAATGCTGTGATTATTGGAACAAGACAGGGGGCTATTCGGAACTGGAGGAGTATATCACCCGGGATTTTGACGGGCTGGGAGAGGCAGTTACCCGGATGCTTGCGGGGGAGGAAGCCGAGGTCAATGTACTTGGTTTTTCCAATGATTTGGACAGCTTTCAAAATAAGGACGAGGTGATAACGGCTCTGGTTCATCTGGGATATCTGGCTTATTCGGCGGGCAGGGTCCGAATCCCCAACAGGGAGATAGCAGAGGAATTTGCCAATTCCGTTAAAAAGGTATTTACACGCAAAGTTTGTTGCAGAAATGTTATTTGTCAAGTATAATGTACATTACAAATGATAAGAAGCTATAGATGGGGACTTTAAATTATGAAAAAACCGTTATATATTCTCTTCAGGCATCTTGCGCCGCTGATTGAGCAGGCAGGAGAAAGTATTTTTGTGAGCCTTTTATTGATCAGACAGTTGGCGCAGAAACGCGGATCATCTGTACATGGAGCCCCATCATCTGATTCCCATGGCAAAGACAGAGCATTTCGGCGTGAGCCTGGACCGGGAGCAGAATATTTTTTCCCTCTGCAGCAACTGCCATAATCAGATCCACTATGGCACCAGGGAGGATGTGCGGCGTATTATCTCCCTGCTGTTCAAAAAAAGGCAGCGGGAAATTGGTTCCATATTGGGGAGAGATATCACCTTGGAGGAGATTTATCAAATTTATCATGTATTGTGAGAGACATAGAGGGGACTCGCTATGAAGCGTTTATTCCATATCCTTCCGGCAGATTTTTTCAAGCCTCTGACAAGTAAATACAGGCAGGAATACGCAGACTGTATACTGCGGCTTTTTAATGCTTTTAAGCCGGAGATCTCCTACGGTGTGAACCGGGAGATTGTGGTGAAAGAATTGGCGGATTATTTCGAGGCCGACGATGTGGAGATGAGCTTTGACGGCGAGACCTTTGTGTCCGATGCCAGGGAGAAGGCCAACGGGGTTATCGCCATGCTGAAAAAATGCGGCTGGATCGAGTATGAGCAGGAGACGAACCATCAGATCAACGTGGTGCTGCGGGAGTACGCGATTCCCATGATCGAGGGCATGAACCGGGTCATCCGGGAGGAGGAGGCGGAGTATCAGGGGATTATCTCCCAGATCCATGCCAGCCTGCAGAACGAGGAATTGTACGGCAAACCCTATGAACTGATCATCCGGGGCGTGCAGGAGAACACGGAGCGGCTGCTGTCGGAACTGAAGAAATTGAATGCCAGTATCAAGCGGCATATGGACGCACAGACCAATGATATGGATGCCGCAGAAATTCTGAATCATTTCTTTGATTATCATAAAAATATCGGTTCCAAGGCGTATCTGCGCATGAAAACCAGCGAAAATATCTCCTATTTCCGAACGGCCATCATAGAGCGGATCCAGTGGATCATGGAGTCTGCCGATATCATGGACCGGGCGGTGGCCGGTTATATGGAAGTGGAAGAGACGGAGGATGCCGATCTGGCCTATGATCAGGTGATAGCCATGCTTATGGATATCAAATCTTCTTTTTACCGCCTGGACGATATTATCGAGGAGATCGACCGCAAACATGCCAGATATATGCGGGGAGCGGTGATGCGGGCCAGGTTCCTGCTGGCCACTGGCAGTAATCTGGAGGGAAAACTTTCCCGGATTCTGGATCTGTATGTAAAGCGAATCAATGGAGAGGAGGAGCGTGCGGAGGAGGATTACCGGGAATTGTTTTCTCTGTATCCCCAGAATTACCTGTCCCCAGAGTCCCTGCAGACCATACCCGTCACCAAAAAGCTGGGAATTATCAACGGTTTTTCCCAAGGCCCGGGTATGAGCGAGGAGGAGCGTCTGCTGTACAAGGAGGCGCTCAGGGCCAGGAACCGCAGCCGTTTTTCCCGGAAAAACATCAACGATTATGTGGCCGGTCTTCTGGGAGAACGGGACCTGCTGCCGGTAACGGAGGTGCCTGTGGAATGCGCCAGAGATCTGATCCGCATTATCTATATAAGCATTTATGCGGGAAACCGCTCCAATAATTACACCATTCAGAGGAGCGGGGAACGGGTGGAGATAAAGGGGTATTCCCTGCCTTATTTTGATATCGTAAAGGTATGAGAGAGGAAAAGGCAAATGTTTGAGGAAATCATGGAGTCTACAGCTCAGAAAGAAAAGTTCCGCACAGCCGCCAACAAGCTGCTGAACCAATGTTTTCTGCTGCGCAGGCGGGAGGACACCAAAAAGGAGTATGTTTATGTCCGGCAGAACCGGGAACTGTTTGTCCCCTTTTTTGACCTGCTGGGATATGAGCTTCGGATCAACGAGGACCAGGGAGTGATCGGCATTGTGAACCAGTTCGGCACGGGGCGTCTGGCCCTGGGCAAATACGAGAGTATCTTCCTGTTGATCCTGCGCATCCTGTATGTGGAAAAGCGCAAGGAACTGGGCGCTTTTTCCGAGGAAGCAACCGTGCTGATGGAGGAGATTCGGGAGAAATACGCCATGCTCAGGATCAAGGCCAAGCCCATGCTGGACAAGGGGATGGAGCGGCAGATGATCAGCCTGCTGCGCAGATACAATCTGATCCAGAGCCTGGACGGCGATGTGAGCCGGCCGGAAGCCCGGATCGTTGTCTACCCCTCCATCCTTATGGCGGTGGCAGTGGAGGATATCAACGATTACTATGCCATGACGGAACAGAAACTGCAGGAGTATGCCGGAGGAAACGGGAATGGAGAACCAGAAGAAGATTCTGACCAGAGTACAGTTGATTAACTGGCACTATTTTGAAAATGAGCGGGTATCCTTTCACGGCTCTACCTTAGTCAGCGGAGAAAACACCGCAGGAAAATCTACTATATTAGATGCCATACAGCTGGTGCTCACCACCAACACCCGGCGGTTCAACGTGGCCGCCAATGAGAGGGGCAACAGGAGCCTGAAAGGCTATGTCCGCTGTAAGGTGGGGAATGTGGGGGAGACATATCTGCGGAAAAACGCGGTACCGGCCAATGTGGCTCTGGAATTCTATGAAGAGAAGGGAGACCGCTATTTTGTCCTGGGTGTACATATGCTTTCCCCGGATGAGGAGAGCCAGGTGACCACACGCTGGTATGTGGAGGAGTGCAGGCTGGAGGATCTGTCTTTCCGGGTGGAGGGCCGGGCGGCGCTGGCGGAGGAGTTCCGGGTAAAGGGCAGAAAACTGTCTTATATCGAGCAGAAAAATGCTGCCAGAGACCGTTTCAAACGCCGCCTGGGGAATCTGGACGACAAATTCTTTGATATAATTCCCAAATCCCTGGCATTTAAGCCCATGGACAATGTAAAAGAATTCATCAACAAATTCGTGCTGTCGGAACAGCGGGTGGATGTGGTTTCCCTGCGGGAGAATATAGAGACGCTCAGCGAACTGGAGGGGATTCTGGAGCGCTCCAGGAGGCAGCAGGGCGCTTTGGAGGAAATTCTGGGCAAATACGGGGAGATCGAGGAAAAGGAAAGGGGCATCCTGGTCAACGATCTGCTGCTTAAAATTGCAGGCCGGGACGCTGCCGGGCTGGAGGTGGAGAATCTGGAGAAGGACATCCGGGTAAAACGCCAGTCCGTGGAATCCAACCGGGAACTCACGGAGGAACTGGGCAAACGGCTGCGGACTCTGGAGGAGCAGATTCTGGCGATTCATGTGGACAGGCAGTCCAATCAGTCCAGCCGTCTGTTGGAAAAGGCCCAGAGCCGGATCGGGGAATTGGAAAACGATATACGGGAAAAGCAGGAAGAAGAGAAGAGGCTGAAAGAACAACTGGGACATCTGCTGACCTATCTGCGGGATCTGGCAAAGCTGGATTACAGGCCGGTGAGCCGCCCGGAGGCGGAACTGCTGGGAAAGGCGGCAGAGCAGCCGGAAGGGGCGCCCCTGCAGGAAGAGAAAGCCCGCATCGTAGAGAAGCTGGAGGCTTTCACGGGGAAAGAGCAGAAAGAGATTGAGGAAAACTGGGCGGTGCTGACCGCGGAGATGAAACAGATTTCCCAGGAGATTACGGATTGCCAGGAACTTCTTAAAAAACTGGAGAAGCGCCTGCTTCCCTACCCGGAGTATGCCGTCAGGCTGAAAGGGCTGGTGGAAAAGGAATTTTCCCGCAGGGGCATTCGCTCCAATGTATATTTTCTCTCCGAACTGCTGGAGATCACGGACCCAGTCTGGAGCAATGCAGTGGAGGGTTATCTGCATACCCAGAAATTCTACCTGGTGGTGGAACCGGAGCACTATGAGGCGGCGCTGGAAGTCTATGCCCGACACCTTAAAAATATCCATACCGCAGGTATTATCAACAGCCGCAGGCTTCCCGGGGAACAGGAGGTGAACCGGGATTCCCTGGCCTATGTGGTAAAGAGCGAGAACCGCTATGCGAAAGCCTATGCCAATTATATTCTGAACCGTGTGACCCGGTGCACGGATATCCATGACCTGGAAAAGCATTCCATTGCCATCACGCCGGACTGCATGCTTTACCAGGGGTATGTGGTGCGGCATTTAAACCCCAGAGACTATGAGAATCCCTTTATAGGCCAGTATGCCTACCGGGTACAGATTCAGAACGTAAAAAAGGACATTGAGGAAAAGACTTTGCGGCGAAGTGTTCTGCGGGAGAAGAGCAATCTGTACGGCGATGTGCGGGAGAGCGCCCGGAAGGTGAATCTGGAACTGCTGCATTTATATATGTACGCGCCGGATCGGCTGGAGGAATACAGGAGGCAGATGGCCCAGGCCAGGGCGGAACTCAAAGAGGCGGAGCGCGATCCCACTTTGATAGAACTGAACATGAAACTGGAGGAGAAGGAGAAGCAGCGGGATACTTTGGCAGAGGAAAAGGAGCGGCTGATCAGAGAGTCCATACGGTTGGACAATCTGATAGAGATGAGCCAGGAGAAGATGGCTGAGAAGCGGAAACTTCATGAGTCCCTGCGGGAAGAATTGGAGAGGCTGGCGGATACGGAGGGCATGGCTTACGGGGACGCCTGGGAGAAATACCTTCAGAACCGAAAATCCAAGAGTGCCCGGGAAATATCCCAAAACTTTGTGGCTTCCGGCGCCAAACTGATGAAAGATAAGGAGGAACTGGTGAACGGCAAGGGCGGCCTGCTGGCGCTGCAGACCCGGTTCAACCAGGCCTTTGCGCTGGACTTTTTAACGGGCCAGGGAGCCGTCTCGGAATACCGGGAGGCTTTGCAGAAGCTCCGGGGTGTGGAGATCGTGCGCTATGAGGAAAAGCTGAAGTCTGCCAGAGAGGATTGCGAGCAGATTTTCCGAAGCGACTTTCTGTCCAAGATGAAGGAGAATATTGAGAGCGCTAAAAATGAGTTCCGCAGCCTGAACAGGGCGCTGGACAGCATTTACTACGGGGATGACAGTTACCGCTTTAAGATCAGCTTTGACAAGCGCAAGGAAGGACTCTACCATATGATCACCTCAGAGAACAACCAGGAGGGTATGAATCTGTGGAGCAACGAATTTGAGGCGGAATACCGGGAGGAGATGGCGGACCTGTTCGCCAAGCTGATGACCAGGGACGACAATGGTGAGAAGATCGTGGAGGAATATACGGATTACCGTTCCTACCTGGACTATGATATTGAAATTCACAAAAAGGACGGTTCCGTGCAGCGGTTCTCCGATATCTATGGAGAAAAGAGCGGCAGCGAGACCCAGGTGCCCTATTATGTGGCTATTGCCGCCTCTTTTTACCAGCTTTACCGCTATGGCAACAGCGTGAGGCTCATGCTGCTGGACGAGGCTTTTGACAAAATGGATGACGAGAGGATACAGTCTATGATGGACTTTTTCAATGGGCTGGATCTGCAGGTGATTCTGGCAACCCCTCCGGCCAAGATTGAAGTCATCGGCGAGAAAGTGGGAACCATCCTCACGGCCATCCGGGTGGGGCAGAACAGCATTGTGGAGGAATATGACCTGTGACGGACAAAATGCAGAGCAAGGTGCTGGAACATCTGTTAGACTCCTATGAAAAGAGCAAGACCTTCCAGGGGGAAAACCTGGTCAACCAGAACTTCTCGGTGAACATCGGGAAACTTTTTCCCAGATATCAGGACGATGCGGAGTATGATTATTTCTGCCAGGTCAATCAGTCCATGGAGGAACTTGGGAGCATGTCGTTGGTGACGCTGGAGTACCAGGGGCGGGGGATTTTGAAAAAAGTCCGGCTAAACCTGGAGAAGCTGGAGGACTGCTACAGGCTCCTGGGGAGAATGCCCCGCCGACAGGAGCAGCAGGAACTGACGGCATTGTGGGAGGATTTGCTGTATTGGGAGGAGGGGGCCGGGCCGGAACGGATTCTGCCTTTGCTTCGCTATATAGAAGCACAGCGTGTCAGGATCAGGAAAAATCAGAATGTGGAGTATTATGGCCACGATCTGGTGGAGTACCGGGATCTGCTTACGGCGGCCAGGGCAGTTCTGGAGAATCGAGAGGAAGTATTTGTCCGCAATTTTTCCATACAACTGTTCCACGATTCCAAAAGGCTGGAACTGTTGGCGCCCAGGCTGGAAGCCCTGCTGTACCAGTACGGGGAGTTCCAGGAGAGAGGAAATGTGTTAGAGGAATGCGGTGTGGTCCATACCCCCACCTATGTGATGATGAAGGGCAATGGGGGGCTGAGGCTGGGAGATTGCGGGCAGGGCAGATGCCCGGGAGGGCGGGAGCCGGAACCTGCCCAGAAGATTGATTTGTCCAGGCTGAAGGGAGATCTGGCATTGTCAACAGAGTCTCTTCGAAGTATCACGGAACTGACGGTATGGGGCGGGCGCGTAGTCACGGTGGAGAATCTTACCAGCTTCCACGACTATCCTGCCGGGGAAGACTTCGTGGTCTATCTGGGGGGCTTTCACAATAAGGTAAAGCGGGATTTTCTGGCGGAGCTGTATCGGCAGAATCCCACGAAAGAATACCGGCATTTCGGAGACCTGGACGCCGGGGGTTTTTATATACTGGAACATTTGAAGCGGAAGACGGGGATTGGTTTCCGCTCCCTGTATATGGACGCGGCCACGCTGCGCCGGTATGAAAAGGATCAGAGGCCCCTCACCGAGAATGACAGGAAGCGCCTGCAGCAGCTTTGGCAGATGCTGCAGGACCAGAAAGAACGGGGAGAGTGCCTGGAGGACTATGGGGAAGTGATAGCCTATATGCTGGACAGGGGATGTAAGCTGGAGCAGGAGGCGGTGAGACTGGGCGGCTTGGAACGGGAGGAAGATTTGTGAATCGGAGGAGTTGTGGGGTGGAAGCGCTGTGAATTGAGGCGTAGTGAATTAAGGTGCTGTGGATTGAAAGCACCATGACAAGGGCAGAACCAGAAAACCGGCCTGAAACTCTCTCCATGAACCGCAAGTGCCGCAGGAGGAGATATGCTCCATCCTGCGGCATTTTTTTCGTTTTATATTACTTTATCCAGTCTTTTGTATACTCCACAATTTGTTCCAGATATTCAAAGTGCAGATAATGGCTGCCATCCAGACGGATGACTTCTCCTTTGCCGTTTTCAGGCAGCACATCCCAGTGCAGTTGCTCCCAGGAGGACAAGAGTTCGCAGTTGCTGCTGGCCACGAACAATAAAACATCGGCTTGATCGGGAAATTTCATGCCCCTTGTGGTTTCCACATTGGCGTCCAGATGCTTTAACTCGTTCATGACGGTGCCGTTGTAGGCATTGTCCACAGACAGAATCCGATAAGTCTCCAATTCCTTTTCCGTATAGGGATAGGTGGTGTCCGCATAGATGGCGTTGCGGGGATCACCTATGGAGGTAAGCCGGGCAAGACCCACTCCGTTCATGGCTTTCGTCAGGTAAGCGGATAGCCCGTTGAGGGCCGTCATGCTGATGGGAAGAGGCTGCTCATCATTCATACCGGGTACGGAAGGGTCTATGCCCACAAAGCCCCTGACCTCTTCCGGGTACTGATTGGCCCAGTAGAGAGAATACAGTCCCCCGATGGAATGTCCCATCAGGTAATACTCCTCATATCCCAGCGTCTCCACACAGGTATGTAGTTCCTGTACAATTTTGTCAATGGTGCGGTCCTGGTCCGTCTGATCAGACAGCCCATAGCCGAAGGGCTCTATTGTTACCACGCAGTAGTCCTGAGAAAGGGCAACGGCCAGGGGCTCCAATTCCAACACGGGGGAGGCACAGCCGTATCCCGACAGCAGTATAATCACCGGATTGGCCTGATCTCCCTTTATGTCCACCCGCATGCTCTTACCGTCCACCGTTACCGCCTGTCCGTAGGCGTCCTGCAGTTTGGGCCTGGCCAAAAGCCTGCACACGGCATTGACGATTATTCCGAGAAGGATGACCGCTGCCAGCAGGATCAATAGCCACTTTAGTACTTTTCTGATCTTTCGCCACATGTTAAATTCCTCCTTTAAGTATTTGATGGTATATGTCTAACTTGTGCCGCTATGTTATTGCGGCCTGCCGCAATGGGTATATTATAGAGCGTGGGGATTGGACTTGCAAGGGCATTTTATGTAGTCCATATTCTGAAATGGAATGGGTGGGGGATTTGAGATAGGTACAAGGTTTGGATTTGGGGGTAATGTAGCGGATAAGCATATTTAAGAAGCGACTAAATGACAAATATAAAATCCTTTATTTGGGAATATAATATTTAAAGCCATGACGGACATGCCGGCTAACATTTTTTGTGTTAAAGCAGGGATATGAAAGGAATGTCAGGTTCTTTCTATCAATGAATTTAGTGTTATAGGGGTATTTATTTGGAAATGTGCATAGGTACATTAGTAGTAGACATAGAGTAATGCTGTGCAAAGATATCGGGTGACTTTATTGAAAGAAGAGCATGGGATTAAAGGCCGTTTAGTAAACATTGTTAATAAATTTAAAAGAAAGAAAAACGTTGCCAGATAGGGTCTAGCGTGATATTATTAAATATATATTGTTGAATACAAATGTATAGTCATGCGATATCTTTGTTCCTTTATGCAATGCAGTTCACTTTAGAACTTTCATATATATATACAGTATACAGGGCTATTATCTATATATTTGATTTTTAACTAGGAGAAATATGATGTGCATGATAATATAGTGCAGATGATGCAATTAGGAGTTATATTATGTTCAAGATCGATTGGGATCCGAGTAATAATGGAATCATTTTATCAAACAATATTGAGGAAAGCAAAGCATTGAACGCTCCAAGGCCAGTTTACCTAGATGAATTGAAGATGTTGGGATTGGATCAAATATTTATTCTTCCCAATTCTGGCCTTCCGATTTGCTGGGAAATAGATCGGAAATACTACTATAAGGGGGAATTAATTGCAGAGACACATAAGGGGAACATATATGATGATCCGAAGATCGTAATTTATGAGGAACATAGAGGAAGGCAACTACAACCTATAGATATAGAAAAAATGTTAGAAATCAATGAAAAATCTTTAGCAACTCTAGAGAATGAAGCCATGGATTTTATAAAAGAGAAGTATGAAGAATATCAAAAGAAAGATATGGGCTTTGTTGTGGCTTTCAGTGGAGGAAAAGATTCACAAGTCATACTGGAACTTGTTAGTCGTGTAATTCCTCATGAAAAATTTAAAACTGTGTTCACTAATACTGGGATGGAACTTCCTTGCACATTAGACTTAATGAAAATTACAGAGAACTATTATGGGAATAAGTTCCCAGGGTTCAAATTGGAGCAGGCTAAGAGCGATAAGTCGGCTCTGGATATGTGGAAAAGCTATGGCCCACCCAGTCGAATGAATAGATGGTGCTGTTCGGTGTTGAAGACCGCCTTATTTGGACGGAAGATGAAAGAACTTCTTAATATAAGTTCACAGCCCAGATTGGTTGTTTTTGAGGGCGTTCGTAGTGAGGAAAGCGCAAAAAGGGCTACATATAATAGAGTTGGAGAAGGCGTAAAGCATGTCAGCTTAATAAATTGCAGACCAATACTAAAATGGAATTCAACAGAGACATATCTGTATATATACAAAAGTGGTATACAAATTAATCCGGCTTATACTTTGGGGCTGACCAGGGTTGGGTGCGGAGTATGTCCATTTGCCTCAGATTGGTCTGAATTTGTAATAAGGAAAAGATATCCTCAGATTGCCTCAGATTATATAGGGGTCGTTGAGGAGATGGCCAAAAATATTGGAATTACTTCTAAGACTAAAATAAATGATTATGTTTCTTCGGGAAATTGGAAGAAAAATGCAGGAGGAAAAGGTCTTCAACAAGATGCGTCAAGAATGGACATTATTACTAAAGAGCCAAACTTTGAATGCATAGTCAGCTATCCCAAGGTTGATTGGGAGGTATGGTTTTCAACAATCGGGGAGTATTTTGTAGAAAAGGTTGATGATGATTATTATAAAGGAGAACTTAAATTTAAAGACAAAAATATAGATCAAATAGTAAAGTTTGATGTGAAATATGGTGACAATTCAATTCGTTTCAAAGCGATCGGCACGACGAATAATATCATGTTGATTAGTTATCTGACGCGAGTTTTTACCAAAACAGCATATTGTGAATTATGTGGAGTATGTGAAATAGAGTGTCCAACAGGCGCATTAACTGTCAGAAATTCTGTGAAAATAGACAGAAAGAAATGTATACATTGTCATAAGTGTTTTGAAATCAATACAAAAGGCTGCATAATTGCTACAAGGAGAATGGTATATGAAGGAGGAAAAGCAGTGGGAGGGACAGCGACAAAAACTTCGGGAATAGACAGATATTCTACATTTGGCATGAGGGATGAATGGTTAGCGTCATTCTTTGAACGGATGGATGACTGGTTTGATGGTTTTGCGAATCTTGGCCCCAAGCAGATACCTGCGATGCTAAACTGGCTTAGAGAGGCAGAACTTGTGGATGCTAAAGAAAAAAAGGTGACGGAGTTAGCAAAAATATTAAAACCTTTATATATGTCGAAACCTTTGCTTGTATGGCAAATTATATGGGTTAATCTCTCCTTTAACTCTGCTATTGTAAATTGGTTTGTTACTAATGTAAAGAGCGAAGTGCGGTATTCAAAGCAAGAATTATTAGAGTTATTGATGGAGGAATATCCAACGCTGAAAGATGCCACGCTTAAGAATCCGATTGATGCGTTAGTCAATATGTTTTGTAATTCTCCTTTGGGGACAACAGAAATATATGACGATAGTAGCATTTGTGTCGGCGTTATGGAGAAAAAGGGTGTTCAAGTGAAAAGTGTATGTAAACAGGGAACATCCAATATATCTTCTGTGGCGGTTGCATATTTGTTATATAAAAATGCAGAGGAAAATAATTTATATGAATTTACCGTTACGGATATTTATGAGAAAGGATTTATCGGAGTAAGCAATGTTTTTAATATGAAAAGTGAAGACTTTTTGAATGCGTTGAGAGGACTAATGACTAACGAGATCTTATCGGCAGATTTGTTGGGGGGACTTGACAACATACATTTAGTAAATGAGTTTACATCATATGCCATTTTAAATAAGATGATTAAAGGGTACGGGGTATGAAACTGTGTGTCAACTGTACAAAAGAATTGGTAAAGGATGAAGTTGCTTTATGCAAGAAAATGTTGGGGAAGAATACAAAACAATTTCTTTGTTTAGAGTGTATAAGTGTACACTTAAATACAGATCAGGATATTCTTTTAGAGAAAATAGAACAATTTAAAGAGGAAGGATGTACATTGTTCTTATAGGAGGCCGCATGAAATATTCAGATATCATTGATGTTCAAGAATTTTTTAAATCTGCTTTCGATATTACATCTGATAAAGGGGAATCTTGGAAAGCATTTATTACAAATGAAAAATTTGAAAGCAACATGGCTCAAATTATCAATTGTTTTACTTCATCTGTTTTAAATAATAGAAAGTCCATTTGGATACAGGGGACGTATGGAACGGGGAAAAGTCATTCACTGGCAGTAATTAAGCATTTGCTATGTGATGATTACTCTGCGATCGAAGACTATATTTCCAGAATTAACCGTAGCCAATTGAGAAATAGCATTTCAAATTTTAGGCGAGAAAAAAGGGTTTTTCCGGTGGTACTTAAGGGAGTATATGCAATTTCTGATGTGGCGGATCTTACATACACGATTCAACAGCAGGTGGCGGCGGCTCTGGGCGATATTGAGATCACGACAAAGACGGATTTTCAATCCGCATTGCAGATTGTAGAAAATGGGGCATTTGATTCGTTTTTTGAAGATTTAATGAATAAAAATATTGAACTACACAGTTATGCTGCAAACAAACAGCAATTAATCAAAAAATTGAAAGAAAATGATACAAAGGTTATCAGAATTTTAGCCAATGAATTAAAGAATGCGGGATTAGGAGGGTTTAGAACACATAATATTATAGAATGGCTTGTAGATATCAGGACGGAATTACGACAAAGGGGAATTGCGGATTATCTGCTGTTAATGTGGGATGAATTTACCTCTTTGTTGGGGATTTCTGAAAGGCGGAGCATTCTTAATGTGATGCAGGATATAGCAGAATTAAGTTCTTCGGAAACGGATCTCTCCTTGGACACACAGGGAGTCTATTTATTGTTGGTCACGCATAAGAAACTGGAAACGACAGAAACTTATAAAGATCTGAAAGAAGATGAGCGGAATATGGCGAAAGCCAGATTTATTGAATTGGATTATGGGATGCAGCCTACCACTACGTTCCATATTCTTTCGGGGGCTTTGGATCGCAAACAGCCCGACATATTAGATAAGCTCAGACAGAAGAATTTCTTGGATGTTCCCAGTGTAAGATTGCTAGTAGATAAGATTGTGGATACAGAGACGGCAAATGCAACAGAGATAAAGGATAAAATTGTCAGTTTGTATCCCTTTCATCCTTATACATCTTATCTTGCGACTTTTGTTTCCAGAGTTGTGGGAGAGGCAGAAAGAAGTATATTTGGATTTTTAAATGATGATGAGTTTGGGTTCAAAAAATTTATTCAGCATGATATTGAGGAGAGCAAGTTCCTTACCGCAGACTATGTCTGGGATTTTTTCAATAAGGCTTTTGAAGATAATATTGTTGGGCATTTTGACGTTATCACTAATAAATTTAAGTTAGTAGGAGAAACCTTGCACGAAAAAGGTGGAAATTATCTTGCTGTTTTTAAAGTCATTTTATTATTAAACATTTTGTATCGTGTTAC
>Ga0224741_10023_pt1 | contig 21517 bp, 23 predicted proteins | sample LIM_E_Water_Pos_FD_161629 | JGI IMG/M metagenome (GOLD analysis project Ga0224741, IMG submission 161629) | Enriched cells from gastrointestinal tract of the lab mouse from Pacific Northwest National Laboratory (PNNL), Richland, Washington... | ecosystem: Host-associated > Mammals > Digestive... | reverse complement strand
TTCGTTTCTCAACTGCTTGATTACATCGCATAACTGCACCAATTTACTCACCTGCCATTATGTTAAGATACCACGCCCTGCGTTTTCTATTGGAAAGAGATTTTACTGACTAATAGAAAACCCGCGTTCCTATATATGAAACCTATTTTTCATGTGCAGTTTTAAAGCAGTCAACTACTAAGCAAATCGAATTTATTTCTTCGGTAGTGAGTTCCGAAACATCAATTACTTTTCTTTTTGAGGATTCAAGGCCAAGGAGATAGTCTGTCGAAACCCCGAATATACGAGAAGCCGAAATAAGAATTTCCAGAGATGGAAATCTCCTTCCTATTTCATAATTGGCAATTTGCGATGCGGATATCCCCAGACGCTTTGCGAGTTCAACTTGTGACCACGCTTTTTTATTCCGTAATTCCTGCAAGACATTTCCAAATAAAATCATAACATCACCACATGTATGCTATTATAAACAAAATAGCACTTGCTTGTGGCAAGCATTTTAGTTGACAATAAGCAAACTTTGTGTTAGACTATGCGCAAGCATTGATTCATTTCGATGCAATAGGGGTCAAGTCTTTCACTTGAAAGAATGCCTACTACTGAAAGGAGCAACTACTATGGAACGTAAACTGAGAGACATGAGCTGGAAGGAATTTGCTGATTACGCAGAAACCTCCAAAACTGTCATCATCCCCTCTGGGGCCTGCGAGGTCTATGGGCTGAACCTGCCTCTGGGCAGTGACATTCTGGTGGCAAAAGCGGTTTCGGAACTGGTTGCCGAAAAGGTCAATGGCATTGTTGCGCCCTGCCTGGAGGTTGGTCAATCCAAGAGCCTGACCAGTTTCCCCGGCACGATTGCGGTTTCCTCCGAAACACTCCGCGCCGTCTACAATGAAATTGTTGAGAATTTCATCCGCCTGGGCTTCAAAAACTTCTTTGTGGTCAACACCCATCTGCACAACACCCAGCCGCTCACCGAGGTTCTGGTTGACGCTCAGTGGAAGCACGATATCAAGTATGGACAGATCGGTTGGTGGCAGTGGATTCCCAGCTTCACCGATGATCTTTGGGAAAGCGATAATCCCCACGGCCACGCTGCGGAGGCCGGCACTTCCTGTATGCTGTACCTCTATCCTGAGTTGGTTCATATGGATGTGGCCGCCTGCACCAAGAGCCCGTTTGTCAACAAGTGGCCCGGCATCACAAACAGCGTGAAGTATGCCGAGCACACAGATTCTGGCACTCTGGGCGATGCCACCAAGGGCACGGCAGAAAAGGGTAAGATCTGTGTGGAACGCGGCGTAGAGCGGATCGCTGACTACATCCAGAATTTCCTTGAGAAATAAATCTGCCTGATTTTTGTTGAAAAACTGAAAGGAGTTTAGCGATGAAAAGAATTTTGTCTTTTGTCCTCGCCTCAGTCCTCATGCTGGGATTGGCTTCCTGCGGAAACTCATCCGCTCCTGGCAATAATGCGAACAATGGAAACGGCAGTGGAGCTTCCTCCACCGGGGAAGGGTATGACAAATTAAACCTCAAAATCAGCTACGCTACAGGCGACACCGGAATGGACGGCATTGTGGCAATCAAGTTTGAGGAGCTGGTGGAGGAGCGCAGCGGCGGAGCCATCCAGATCGAGCGGTTCCCCAACTGCCAGCTGGTAGGCGGCAACATGGAACGTCATGTTGAGATGATGGTAGCCGGAGGCGCCTTTGAGCTGGCCATCATTTCCACCAGTTCCTTTAATACGGTGGACAACCGTTTCTACATTGCTGGCACACCCTTCCTTTTCCCCACCTATGACGCGATGTGGGAGTGTATGGATTCCACTGGCGGCGAGTTTATGAACGATGTCTATGCCGACTACAACATAAAGCGTCTGGATACCTTCCCCAACGGCTTGCAGCACATAGCAAACGACAAACGGGAGATTACCTGCGTCGCTGATATGAAGGACCTGAAGATGCGCGCTTATGGCGATACGCAGATGAAATTGCAGCGGGCCCTGGGCGCTGATCCTGTCAACATGAGCTGGAGCGAGCTGTACAGCGCCCTTCAAACAGGCACTGTGGATGGCAACACCAACGGTTATCAGACCATGTATTCCGGTAGCTTCACCGAGGTGCAGCACTACATTACCGAATGCGGCATCATTGCCAGCACCTACGACATCATGGCCAATATGGGCAACTGGAACAGCTGGAGCGCCGCTACCCAGGAGCTGCTTCAGGAGTGTGCCACTGAGGCTGCCCACTATGGCCGCGATTACATGGTGGAGGAGGAGGCCAAATGCAAACAAGCCTTCTTGGATGCGGGCTGTACCATTACGGTTTTGAATGAGGAGCAGCTGCAAGAGTTTAAGGATGCCGCTGTCGATGTCATTAACGAGTGCAAGGAGCTGGCCGGCCCCGAAGCCTGTGTGGCATATGGTCTTGACTAAGCGGTTATCCCGCTGGATTTAACCGCAAAAAGAGGGAACCTCCCCGGAACGAATGGGATGTTCCGGGGAGGTTGCTTATTTGGGAGGAATCTTATGAAAAAGAAACGCACCGAATTTGAAGCCATTGTGACAACCATCATTCTGATTATCATGCTGGGACTGGTGTTTGTTGGCGTTCTTTCCCGCTACATATTCCACTTCTCATTCTCCTTTACAGAGGAGTTGGTATGCGCCATGTTTGTTCTGCTGGGAACGGTAGGCAGTGCGTTGGCTTGTAGCCGCCGGAGCCTATACACGATGGATTTGGTCACGGGTATGCTGAAGCCCAAAACGAAAATCTATTTTTCAATTTTCAACACTCTGCTCACGATTGCGGTTTCTGGCTTCCTGATCTGGACCAGCATTCTGATGATTCAGACACAGGCTAAAATGGGGAGCACCACCGTTGCCCTCAAACTACCCACTTGGATCTATACCAGCTTTGTCCCCTTTGGCTTAGCGCTCATGGTGTTCCGCAATATTCAGAACATCTGGAAGGATATCCAGGAATTGAAACAGTTGGGAGGGGACATAAACTCATGACAGCCTTAATTCTGCTTGGTATTTTCAGCGTCTGTGTTGCTATTGGAGCGCCAATCGGTACAGCCATGGGCTTGGCTAGTATTACAACATTGGCTACCACCGGGATGGGGTTCAGTATGGTGCCCTACAACTATTATGCTGCTTTAAGCAAGTTTCTTCTTCTGGCTATCCCATTCTTTATTTTAGCCGGTAATATTATGGAGGAAGCAGGAATTTCCGTTAAGCTGATCGACTTTGCCCAGACTTTCGTAGGACATATCAAGGGCGGCCTTGCACTGGTTTGTGTAATCGTGGCCTGCTTCTTCGCGGCGATTTCAGGCTCCGGTCCGGCGACTGTTGCCGCACTGGGCGCAATCGTAATCCCTGCCATGATGAAAGTCGGTTATAAACCTGGAGATGCGTCCGCTCTGATGGCAACCGCTGGAGGTATCGGAATTATCATACCACCCTCCATCTCCTTTGTTGTTTACACATCCGTTGTCGGTATTTCCACAGGCACACAGTTTATGGCTGGTATTATTCCCGGTCTGGTGATGGGCGCTGCCCTGGTATGTGCTTCACTCTGGGTCACTCGGAAAAGCGACTTGGAACGGTTGAAGAAGGCGACCGCACGGGAGCGGTGGGATTCGTTTAAGGACGCATTCTGGGGCCTGATGATGCCAGTTATTATATTAGGCGGCATCTATGGCGGTATTTTTACTCCGACGGAGGCTGCCGCTGTCGCCGCCGTCTATGGCTTATTTGTGGGCATTGTCATCTATCGGACACTCCGCATCAAGGAGCTTATCGACGTTGTTATTGATTCCGGCCGCCAAGCGGGCGCTATCATGTGGAACATGGGAAACGCTGGCCTGATGGCCTGGGTCATGTCTGTATCCGGCATCTCTGGAACCCTGTCCTCCTTCCTGGATAATGTGACTGGCGGCCACGCCTGGCTCTTCCTGATTATTGCCAACATTATCGTCCTCATAGCGGGCTGCTTTATTGACGGAAACTCCTTGGTGTATATTTTCGTTCCGATTTTCCTGCCTGTAGCGATGGAGCTGAATGTGGACCTGTATCACCTGGGTGTCATGCTGGTTATGAATGTGGCAATCGGGCAGGTTACACCGCCGGTCGGCTGCAACCTGTATGTTGCCTGCGGAATTGCGCACATTAACGTAAAAGATATTATCAAACCGGTCGTTCCCTATATCGTTGCGTCTACTGTCGCTCTTTTGCTGGTTACGTTTATTCCTCAGATTTCTCTGCTCCTGCCTACTCTGCTCGGTTAAACGTGTCCAATCCAATACCCGACTAATTTTACATCTATATCGGAAAAGGAGAGCATTTTCATGAAGAGCAAATTTGTTTTAGCCCAGCTTTCTAATGTGGGTGATGCTGAAGTCAATCTCGCCAAAGCAAAAAAATATATGGCGAAGGCGTTTGAGGAGTATCACCCGGACCTGATCGTGTTTCCCGAGGTATTTATGTCTCACTTCCCTGTTGGAACACCTAAAGACGTTGTTATTGCGGCTGCCCAGCCTGTAGACGGTCCCTTTGTTACCGCGCTGCGGGAAGAGGCGAAACGCTATGGTATGTGGGTCATCTGCGGAATGAGCGAGGCCGTTGAGGACCCGGACGATCCCCGCAAATACAATACAACGGTTGTAATCAATTCCGAGGGGGACCTGATTGCCACTTATCGTAAAACCCACCTGTATGATGCCTTCGGCTACAAGGAATCTGATACCAATAAGCCTGGAGACAAATTCTTTGAGCCAATCGACACCCCATTTGGCAGAATCGGCCTCTTTGTCTGCTACGAGGTTCGTTTCCCGGAGGTGGCCCGTTATCAGAGATCAAAGGGTGCGGATATCATCATCATGCCGACAGCCTGGGCAGAGGGGAAACTGAAAAGTCAGCAGTTCCATACCTTGATTGACGCACGGGCCATCGAAAACACCGTTTATATGGTCGCCTGTGACCTGTGCGGCGATGGCTCCCTTGGTGAGAGCTGCGTCGTTGATCCGATGGGCGTCAACATTGCCCTTGCGGGGGAAAATGAACAACTGCTTGCCGCTGTAATAGACACCGACCGCATTGAAGAAGTGCGAAAAAAACTTCCGGCCTATAAGGACCGCAGGCCGGAGCTCTATACGATTTAACAATTTGTCAAGCAAGAGGAGAGGCGGTCAGGTTTGCGCTTGGCCGCCTCCTACTATAATTTTACAAAAAGATTAGAGGATGGTTATGAAAGTATCTGGCAAAGGATATATGTACGCCCTGTTGAGTGGAGCACTTTTTGGTATTATTCCAATTTTGGTTTTGAATATCTCACAGGATGGCTCAATTTCAAATTCCTTTTGTATCATGGTCCGTTCATTTATCGCGGGCATTGTTCTGCTTCCGGTTGCTTGTAGCCGTATGAAAAATCAGCAGTTATCGAAGGCAAAAATACGGGATATTGCCTTTTCAGGTCTGGCTATGGCGAGTACATCTATTTTACTTTTTACGTCTTATCAGCACATACCCAGTGGAATTGGAGTAACATTGCATTATACATATCCCATGGTCGTGTTGATATTAAGCGCGCTCCTTTTCCATGTGCATATCGGAATCAAAACGGTTATCGCAATGTTCATTTCGCTCATCGGGATTGTAATGCTTTGTGATGCCTCCACCTTGGAAGGAAATATCTTGTTAGGCGTGTCTCTGGCGCTGAGCTCTTCTTTAACCTTTGCCATCTACTTACTTTGGAATGAGCGGCGAGGGCTGGCAATACTTGATTCGATCATATTTGTCTCCTTTATGTCACTTTTTGATACTGGGGATATGTTTATTTACAATCTGATTTCCGATCAGCTGGATATTAAATTTTCTGCAAAGGTCGCAGTGATTTTGTTGCTGGTTGGCTTCGTTGGAATCGGAGCCATTTTAACTCAAATTCTTGCGATAAAGTATGTTGGTTCTGTTCGCACCTCAATTTTAGGTACGCTGGAGCCGATTGTATGTACAATAGGCTCCGCACTTGTTCTACACGATGCAATCAGTTTCCGCACTATTTTAGGAGGAGTTTTAGTTTTAGTTGCTGTTATTCTTGTTACTTTGAATAAGAAACAATGATATTCTGTACTTATAACCGAAGCCCCTGGACAACCTGTTCCAGCAACGCATCGATTTGCTTTACCTCATTATGGGACAGCTTCTGTCTCATAAGCGCTTTCTCGATCCGCAGGACCTTTTGAAAGGCTCGTCCAGCGGTTCCCCTTAATACAGTCCCCCTACGAAAAGAGACCTTTTTCCTTTCCAAATCCAACAGACTGATTTTGTAGCCGTATTTGAGCCATGAATCTGCGATACAGTAATTAGGAAGGGACAACCCCACAGCATGGATGGGGTAGCCCTCCTGTTCCCACAAGTCAGCGCGTTTCCCTGTATCCACATCAAAAGATGTTTCAACCCAAAATGCTTGGAAATTGCCTGCTTCCCAAGGCAGTTTTCTACCTAACAGATTTTCAATTTCATTAAAATGCAAGGTAAGATTTTTCAATTCACAGCATCGAAAATACTCTGTTAATGCGGCATATGGAGATTCTTCTAAAGAAATTTTATTTTCTTCTGAGGTTTCTGCTATATAGTCTTCCAGAAGCTGGACCAGATTGATCGGTGAGCCGGATTCATAATCATTATTACATGCGACCGCATCATAGGCGCAGCGTCGGTGTATGTAGCAGAGGTTGTCCAACCGTCTGCCCTTGCCAATCGCCCGTTCAACAATATCCACCTCCTGATCTGCCAGCATACACTGGCTACAGTATGCACATTTCCCCTCCTGCCGGTCCCACACAATCCTGTAATTGCCGTTAGCCTTTTGAATATCTCGATAATGGCGGAGCCATTCCAAATAATTCTGGTCAAAATACGGATTGAAGCTCACTTTGCAGGGCTTGTGCCTTACAATCCTGGTTTGAGCCAGACGGATAACCTGGATGGAGGGGTCACTTGGACACACAAACACATACCGGCCACCACCCTCACTGGTCCAAAAGCGCTGTTCCATCTGTTTATGATATGATGGGGAGTACATACTTTTCATACGATGGAGAAGGAACGTGTTGACGGCTGCGTCCACATAACGAAACGCGTTGTATGCGTCCATGTCCCGATAATGATACATCCAACTGGCATTTTTTCGATTGATCCTGTTAATCAACGTCTCAGGGGAAAATTTTTCTTCCGTATCCCCCAGAATCAGTTCCTCCAACTCCCGCACGTGCCTCTGCACGGTATCGCTGTGAGGGGAAAGACGGACTACCAAAGTATCGCCTGTCTTTCGGTAGGTACGGGACATAAATGTGAAGCCCTTGGAAACTCTTTTTATCTTGGTCTTTTCCTGATTAAGCCCCAGTCCCCGCTCCGCTAAAAATTCAGTGATAATTTCTACGATTTTTTCTCCCTGATCCCAAGTATCTGCCGTAATGAGAATGTCGTCGGCCCAGCGATAAACCTCGCCATTGGCATAGCCCCGCTTCTTCGCGCCTGGGTATAGATGGTCGTAGAGATAGGTTTGTAGGCCGTCCAGCATCATATTTGCCAGCAGTGGAGAAATACTGATCGCCATAGACATCCCCTCGTTGGTATCAAAGAGATCACCGTTTCGCACAACGCCCGCTTTCAGGAATTTGCGGAGCATGGTCTTATTCATCGGAATATGGTCAATCATCCAGCGGTGGGCAGCACTCTCATAGAAAGCCCGAATATCTGCTATAACCACCACTTTGGGGGCCTTTGGTCCATCCAGCGCCTGAAAGAGATAAGCGTGGAGGTCCTGTTTCGTTCTGCCGCCTCTGGCCGAAAATGTTTTTTTATCCGCAGTAGTCTCCGCCACAGGCGACAGGGCAAGGGTGTACAAGGCTATCATGGCCCGATCTCGGGCAGAGGCGATATTGATATTACGGTGTTTTCCGTTTTTGTCCAGAATATTCATATGTAGGTAGGGCAGCGGAGTATAGGCATAGGGAGTTAATGACCTCACCGCATTCGCTTTTTCCGAGGCAGTTTGCCACACCACACCATCCACCCCAGGCGCAGATTTTCGGTTTGTGATTTCATAGACCGCCAGAGCTCTTGCGTTCCAAGATGCTGTCAGCTTATCCTGAAGCTGTGAAACAAGAACCCAGTCTAAATTATAGGTGGCCTGTGCGATGGCCGCCTGCATCTCATGGACTTTCTTTTTAACAGATAACCAGTCTGTGGCCTCCCACTGATCGGCCAAGTCCTGGTCAGATAAATCTGCGCATTGGACTGTGACATTAATCAAAATGCAGATAGGGCAGTGATCCGAACCTTGGGTATCCGTGTAGTGCTTAATACTTTTCACATGGGTCAGTAATTCATTAGAAACCAAAAAATAATCCAGTCTGGAGCCCTTATTATGTATCCGGTTTTGATTTTTAGGTGCCCACCATGTATATGCGTCCCGTTTCTCTGGGTAGAAGGTGCGGAACACATCTTTGAAGCCCACATCCAGAAGTCGCTCAAAATTCTTGCGCTCCTCAGTTATCATATCTGGGGGGACGGTGCTTGACCTGGCCTCGGAGGGATAAATGTCCATATCTGTGTATGTCACATTGAAATCGCCACAAATCACAACTGGCTTGGGCAACTTAGAGATATAGATACGAAAAGCCATATCCCAATTCAGGCGGAACTTTCGGCGTTCTGGAGGCGACTGTGTTTGGTAGTTCGGAACGTACACATTGACAACATAAAAATCCTTATATTCTACAGTGATGGCCCGGCCCTCCCGGTCATACTTTTTTATCCCAATCCCAAATTTGACAGACAATGGCTCTCGCTTGGAAAGGACCAATGTGCCTGAAAAGTTTGGCTCGGTTGATGAAAACCAGAAGTTATGATAGCCAGGTGTGCTTAGTGCAGTCTGGCCCCGTGTCTCCTGAATACACATAACATCCGGCTTCACGTCCGTCAGAAACTTAATTAGCTCCCGGCGGTGTGCTGCGATCCCGTTAATATTCCAACTGGCAATTTTCATATTCTATCTACCCCATCCACCTTAATTACGCCATGAAACATTTTTTATTATAAGTCAAAAGCAAAACAAGTCACGCTTTGCTATAAAACAAGAGCATGGATAAGCAATGGCCGGGATATCCGTCTGGATATTCCCGGCTGTGTTTTCAATATTAAACCACTTGTTAAGGATTAAAAGGATGTTCAGTCAAAAAAGTTTCCAACAACTCTTGTATTTCCATCTTCAATTCGTCATGTTGATTGCTCTGTTCCAATAAATCACCTATCCAGCGGCGCATTTCTTTTACTTCACTTGGGTATAAGTTTGGTAGCATTTGCTCACCATCCAGCTCAAGGTTTCGGACAGCGACAGAGATTCCCAAGATAAGTTCCCAGATAAGCTCATCATGGGTTTCAATTTGTATGATTTGTTCATCCTCTCCCTTTGCAAGAACCAGAACCAGATAACCAAACTTAGCGGATAATATAACATCAATCCGTGGCTCTTTTGCAATATATGAACTAAAGATTTCCATTACATTTTCTATTTTCTTCTTTTCTTCTGACGAATAAAACATACCAATCCCCTCCGTTTTGGCAGCTTACGACTTAAAGTAATCGGCATACCATTTTCCCTTGACTTTTTGACGCTTAGGAGCAATCTTCACGACAACCGGCATCGGTTTCTGCCGTTCGATCTCTGGTGCAACTATAGCTGCATCCTCTGGTGAAAGCTCCCGGAGCTGATGGCCGCAATCAGAACAGAAATTAATTGAAATTCCAGTTCTTTGACTTTTATAATTCCACTCTCATCCACAAATATTTGCTTATCCCATCTCTGACATAAAAAGCCTTCAGGGGCCTTTGCTACAGTCAAGTCTTGTTTCTTTTCCTATGCTTTCTCGCAAACAGGAGTTTGTTCCTTAGAGTGAATTTCAATAGGCTCATGCAATGCAGGGACATCAAGATCAATCCTCAAATCACGCAGTATCCTTTTGAGGGTCAAAGATATTTTGCGCTGCACTTCTTTCGTGTCCATCCCTGTTTCCTCACCAATACCGTCATAGCTCTGGCCTTGTCTCCGCATTTCCAGCAATTGCAGGTCTTTTGAGGTTGGGGGTGGCTTCCCCCCTGGCCGGACAATGTTGCCTCGTTCAATAAATAGAGCCAGTAGTTCGTCATCCGATGGCATACCTTGGAGTAATTCTGACAATTTTGTATAACCAACACGCTTTTTGGGTTCTAATCCCAAAATTTTTCTCAGTGAAGGAATATCAACATCTATATAGGACGGAATACTTTTATACAGACTGTTTTTTATCATCGCAGAGGCATAGGCGACTTGGTTAGAAGTAAGGTCCAGCTTTTCCGCAATTTCTGGTTGGCGAAACCCATTCAAGTGTAACTTTAAGACCTCCATCCCCCGCTTGGTAGCAAGCTGCTTCCAAGTCCTTTTTTGAGGTGGGAACAATACTCGCAGGACATCATCAGACGGGATTTCTGCTAACAATTCTGAAAAAAGAATTGTTTCACCACGCTCTTTCATTGCCAAGAATCTGTCCATATAACCTCCTTTAGGCTTGGCCTCCGCAACTATGAGATGTCCAGCGAGACAGGATCAACAACGTATATCTCCCGGCCCAGCTTTTGCGCATAGCGTATGGTGGCCGCTGTCCCGCCGCGCCGCTCGCCGTTATAGACAGCCAACAACAGGCTGGCCGCATCCACCAGCCGATGGTTCCGGTCGAGCATACAGCCGTCGTAGTATTTTCGGCTTGTATAGACCACGGAATCGGCCTGCTCTAAAATAGCATGATACCGTTCCTGCGCTGAACTGCTCCACTTATCTGTCTGCCCCTCGCAGGGGAGGAAGCAATGGAGTTTCAGCGCGGGATTTTTTTTGCGCAAATCCAGGACGATCTGGGACAGCCAGACATCGGAGCCGTCGGCCATCCCGCTGTAGAAGTCTGTTGCTCCTGCCGCAACCAACTTCCCAACCTGCTCCACTAAGACAGCTTTCAAGGCCGCACACCTGGGGTCAGCTTCGTTGGTTTTCCAAGGAAATTTGTGTGGGCGGTGGCCTGTAAATGCACAGGTGTTTCGGATCATGTGTCCCTCCTTAATCTTCATGGCACCATACTACTTTCCTATCGAGGTCTGCTTCATTGGGAAAAAGCTCCGCCAGTATCTCGTCAGCAGGAGGATCAGCTAACAGTTCAGAAAAAATCATTTTCCATGATGACCCCTTAATTATTAAGACACCCAAAAGTTGGGTACGCTTTATGGTTAGATAAGACAATTAAAATAACTGTTCGCTTAAAACGGACAGAAGTGGTGTATTTGTTCGCTTAAACCGTCTGCTTGTCGTATAAAATTGACCCCAGCAAGGGGGGGATTGAGTGGAAGTATTTGACTTTGGGTTAAGATTAAGAGAACTTCGAGAGGCTAAACATCTATCTCAATCAGACGTTGCCTCACGTCTAAATGTGAGCCGCTCAACAGTTAGTGGGTATGAAAGTAATACCACCACCCCAAGTCTTGAACAATTTACAAGACTGGCAATCTTATATAACACATCCTTGGATTATATGATGGGACTTGATAATCGTGTTTGTTTTTATTTAGATGGTTTGAGTGAAAATCAGCAGCAAACAATTTTGGATGTTGTTAATCGGTTGAAGCAGTCCTTTTTGCAAGAAAGGTAATGGCAATTCGGAATTTGATGAAGTACGAAAGGGTTTGCCAAATGCTGTGGTACACCATATTTATTATACTTCTAAGAAAACTAAAATGCAATACTTTGGAAAAGTATAATTAACGTCATACCAAAGTAATGAGGTGATGACGTGAAAGATGTTCTGTCTGAGATTACCAGACTGAGATTGCAACGTAATTGGTCAGAATATGAATTAGCACAACATTCTGGCTTAGCACAATCAACAATTTCTAACTGGTACAGAAAAAAACAAATTCCAACAATACCGACATTGGAAAAAGTATGTTGTGGATTCGGGATTACTTTATCTCAATTCTTTGCTTCAGAGGATGATGTAGTGTCTCTCACAGTAGAACAGAAACAGCTACTTGACTGTTGGGCTGCATTGACAGATACACAGCAAGCCTTATTTATGGATTTATTTAGAAGTATTCCAGGGTAAGGGTAAAACACTTCGTTATTAAGCAGCGCCATGTTGAAGCATGGCGCTGTTTTGCATGACTGGTGTTTCATTTATCTCACATATTGCCGTGTGAAATTTAGTGATTGACCAATATCACGGACAACATTTTTGTCCAGCATACCATAAACTAACCATAATTGCAACCAATACTGGTCAAAATTATGGGGGTAGATGGCGATGGAACAGAAAATAAGGCGTGATAGAAACCTTGGCAGTAACCTGAAACGGCTTCGGGAGAAACGGCGAATCTCCCAAGAGAAATTGTGCGAGGAGCTTCAACGGCGCTCCTGTGATATCGGTAGGACGACCTACGCCAAATATGAGGCGGGGCAGCTGAATATCCGGGCAAGCGTCCTCATAGAGCTAAAAAAATTCTATGGCTGCACCTATGACGATTTTTTCTTTGGATTGGATAATGCCGATGAGTAAGAAGTTAAAAACACCAATATGAACACAAACGGCAATATAAAATCGCCCCTAAACGGGGCGATTTTGTGTTTTATACCGCTATATTTTTCAAAAAATCTGAACGGGGAATATATGGGAGATTAAGCTGGCACCCCATGCGGTTGAGTTCATTCAGCTTGACAAGCATTAGATTGATGTTTGTCTCCATGATTGACGAAAGCTGTACCACGTCATGCCCCTGGCTCATAAGGTCGAACAATTCCTCGTTGTCAATCCGCAAATGGGCTGAAAAGGCATTGGCTTCGTACTCCATCTCATTCCGCATATCAAAAAGGGTAAACTCCTGGAGGCCCATCCCGACCTTGGCCTGCTCCCTATGGAGAGCGTCGTGGCCGATCTCGTGGCCGCAGACCATTTGCGTTGTAATGCTGTCCATGTTGGAGTTCAACAGAATGTGTCTCTCTTTGTGCCGGTAGCAATACATCCCCAGCAATTCCCTAAAATCATCAATGTGATGTATGTAAATACCAATCTCGCCAGCTATCCGAAGGGTATCGCATGTTCCACAACGTTTCACAAGGTCGTTGGCCTTTTGATAGATCGTTTCCGCTCTTTGCAGCATAGATATTCCACCTCCAAAAGTGTAGCGCACCCTCTTACTACAAATTATACATAGGTTACTGTCCCATTATCAGGGCTTTTTGAATTTCTTGGGTGTGTACTTTTGTGTGTTCCTTGCTTTGGATTCCCAATAAATATCCTGCAACGCTTTCATCACAGCATCTTTGTCTTCCTCAGACAGTGTGCCGCCAGCGCACAGGCCGGAAAAGCCTTCGATCACAGCCTGGGCCTGGGATGCTCCGCGTGATCCATACTTTTCAGCCGCAGCAACAACAAACGCTTCATCTTCTGTCAAGAGGTAGCTTGCAGAAACATTGAGCGCCTTTGCCAAAGCAGTATATGTTTCTCCTTTCCTGGGACAACTATCTCCTTTTTCGTAGCTGATAATCGTGCGGAGCGAAAGGTGAGCAGCTTCTGCAAGCTGCTTTTGCGAATAGCCTATATTTTGCCTTGCGGACTTTACCTTCTCTGCGAACTTCACCATACCACCTCCATCAATATGCGACTTGCTTCACATTTCCTCTTGACACATGCAGTATACTCGTCTATAATATAGTGCAACAACCTGCATATATACTACACTAAGTTGCACACAATGTCAAGGGGGCGATGCTTTTTTTGTCGAAAATCGTTTTTTGTAGTAAACAGTAGAAACCTGTCTATGGATATGGAATAGGAGGCGACCAAAAAATGAGCTATTTGTCTCGGAACGATCTTGAAAGAATAGCAACATGCGTTTTCAATGATTATCAACACTTACCCCAGTTTGCAGGCCAGCAGGTCGATTATGTTGACCCGGAAATCCTGGCCTGCGGGCTTTGCGGCCTCCATATTGACCATTTCCATCTGTCACAAGACAGGTTGACCTTGGGAATGACCGCCTTTAAAGAAGTTGAAGTTGAGGTCTATACCGATAGTGGACAACCCTTCCTCTACTATCTTGATGGGAGAACCCTTTTGATAGAAACAGACCTAAAGGACGATCCGGCTCAGTGTGGAAGGTATCACTTCACTACGGCACATGAAACGGCACATCAGATTTTAGCTAACCTATATCCAACTGATCGGGTGATCCAAAACCGTATCATCTATTACCGGGGCCACAGTCCACAATATCCCGTCCATGATTGGGGCGAGTGGCAGGCGGACAATCTGGCATCTGCACTCCTGCTCCCCCTTGAAATCGTACATGGGACACTCCGCAGGTTTGACCTGGAGCGCGGCATTGACTTATTGAACAGAATATACCGGCCAAAGGAGTATGGGCGGTTCTGCGAAATGGCGAGGTTTCTTGGTGTCTCGAAACAGGCTTTGGCAATCAGGCTGAAAAGGCTCGGCCTGATGAAAAAGGATTATTTGCAAAATCCCTATACACTGGCCGATGTTGAGAAGGAGGATGATGATTGATGGCACAATCTATAAATATTGCTGTCAGGTGCCCGGAATGTAAGTGGCGCGTGATGGACAAGGTATCACCCACCACGGGAAAAATTGAAATCAAGTGCCCTCATTGTCATAAGATTGTGGCGGTTGATCTGGCCCTGCGCCGGAGGGCATCATGCTGGCGGGTCGGTTAGCTTCAGATATTACATAGGAAGAAGTGACAACAGAATAAGGTCTAAGAGTACCGAGCAACGGGTCATCGTGCCGGAAGGCTGATAGTCACCAAATGGCCGGACATTAGGAAAGTGAGAGGTTAAACCCCTCCTATTCCTAATGCCCGGTCTTTTTTTGTTGCCGCTCCAGAAATGGAGTAGGGAATGAACCTGTTTGTTTGGCAGGCGGCGCTTTGCCGCTATCCGTGATCCCTTGGATTTTTGTCCCTCAAAAAATCCAAAAATTCAAGGAGATCACACAATGAAAACTACATATTTAATCTATAAACAGGTCGATGGCGTCCGGCAGCTTGTCGTTGCAACGCAGGAGGAGTGGGACGCTATTTTGAAGGAAAACAGGCTTTTGCCTTTGTCAGAACGCCGCCGTTTTATGAAGGACTGTTTCGAGGACGGGGGTGATCTGGATTGTATGTATATTGAAGTATCCACTTCGGAGCACCGGGATTGGAACAATAAAAACTCTGTCCGGCAACGGAAACGTAAAATTGGTATGCTCTATACTCACCTATCCCTGGACGCCGGAGTTCCAGACACCGACATTGAATCGTTGCATGAACGCGTTCCATGTGGCGTCAATCTTGAGCGCCTTGTAATGGATCAGATTCTCATGGGAGAATTGAAACAGGCTTTGCGGACATGGAAGCCTTGGGCAGAGGAATTGCTGGAACTATATTTATCTGGCTCAAAGCGTTCCTGCACAAACGGGTTGTGTGAGAAGTACCAACTCAGTGATCGGGCAGTGAGAAAGCGCAAGGAGACGTTTGAAAAATTTGTTTTAGATTTTTTGAAAAAATAAGTTCCGTTTTGAACATTGAAAGTCGTGGTAGGGGGGTGAGAGGGCCACAGGCCCCTCAATGCTCCTTGAAAACCGAATACCCATTCGTCAAGTACATCAGTTCCGATGTGTGAAAGCACGAGCCACCACAGAAAGGTACGCGAAGAAGCCCGAAATGTTTGGAAACAACGACCCGCTGAAAAAAGCTGTTGATTCTCCAAGCAATCGGGCCGAGCGAGAACCCCCTCTGTAAGTGTCGGGTTGCTCCCGGCATGGCGATGACAGTCGGAATGACAATGGTACTCCCGCCCAGCCACAGCCCTGCGACGCAGGATCACGCAATGGGGGCGGCTCTGTCAGAACGGCAGCTGGGGTGAAACTCCCGTGAGGTGGTGAGCAGACCGCCGCTTGACGACTTCCCAGGGCTTCGGCCCGAACACACGGGGTGTCGAGGACAAATAGTGTGCTACATACCTGACTGTCACCGGAAAGAACGGCTAATCACCATTGAAATACAGCCACCTGAAAATCATAACGGTCAGGTATGTTTCAGCACACTATCTGGGAAGCTGGGGGTTCGGTTACAGGGACAATCACATTTTTTGAGTGAGGTGTCTTACTGTGAAAAGAGAAATGCCAGACCAAGTGCTGCGGGGCCAAATGTACTTTGCTGACCTTAACCCGATTGTTGGCTCTGAACAGGGCGGGGTTCGTCCTGTCCTTGTCATCCAGAACAATGTGGGGAACTGCTTCAGCCCGACTATCATCGTTGCTCCCATTACCACAGAGATCAAGAAAATGTGTCAGCCTACTCATATCGGTATTCCTCCCTCCTTTGGCCTGCCAAAAGAATCTATGGCGATGCTGGAGCAGATCAGGACGATTGATAAGAGCCGTCTGAAGGAGTACGTAGGCTGCCTGAATGATGACGTGATGGACTATATAGACGAGGCTCTGGGTATCAGTGTGGGGCTCAACAAGCGGATGGCCTCTCCCCGAAACAGCCAGCAGGAGAAAAAACCGGCTGACTCTCCGGAAGAACTGCTGCTGACGCTCTGCCCCGTCTGTCTCAGCCAGTTTATCAATTCACATGAACATATTGTCAAAAGGGTGAGCCGCCATCAAGCCAAAGAGACCTGCATGTATTGTAATGTCCGGGGAGGCTATGACTATCGTATTATTCACAGAAAGAAGCGTATGGGCGACGACCAATATTAACTGAAGCAAGTTATGGACAAAACAGATCAGGTCAAAGGGGGATGTTTATGAATCTGGAAGCCATGAGGGACATTGATCCTCGAAATATTGACCGCAGCAGCCTTCAGCAGAGAAGCGGCGTAAAGATCGACCCCAAAGCCTCTCAGCCAGAAAAGGTGCGGCAGCTTTTTGAACAGATCAATCCTTACTGCTATCTGGACGGCAGTACCGTTGTTATCAGCCGTTTCGCAAAGACAGACGTCAGTATCACCGATTGTTACTGCGCTTACCTTGGCGGCGTGTAAATCGCACACTTGCCGGATTTTGATTTATCCGTAAAAATGGGTATACATCATTTCGGACCGACCGGGTTTGCCGTTCCTCTGATTTGGTGACTTTGACAGCCGGAGGTGCTTTCTATGCCGAACAAGGTATATCGTACAGCCATTTATACCCGTTTGTCCTGCGAGGACGGGGACAAGGCGGAATCGAACAGTATTGTCAGCCAGCGAGTTCTATGTGAGGAGTATATTAAAAACCACTCCGACCTGGAACTGATAAAGACTTTTGTTGATGACGGATGGAGCGGAGTCAACTTTGACCGCCCGAATTTCAAGCTCCTGGAACAGGATATTCGTGATGGACTAATAGACTGCATCATTTGTAAAGATCTGTCACGATTTTCGAGAAACTATATTGAGGGGGGGCGCTACTTGGAGAAGATTTTTCCGCAGCTTGGCATCCGCTTCATTGCCATCAACGACGCTTATGACAGCCTAACCGGTAACCCGCAGTCTGATTCTTTTATCATTCCGTTCAAAAATCTTATGAACGAAACCTACTGCAAAGACCTTTCTGTGAAGATACGGTCACATCTGGATGTAAAACGCCGCAAGGGGGAGTACGTCGGCTCGTTCGCCCCCTATGGCTACCGAAAGGCCCCTGATGACAAACGCCGGCTTGTTATTGACGAATATGCAGGTGGGATTGTCCAATCCATCTTCGGTATGTATAAAGAGGGAATGAGCATCAGTACAATCGCTGACCAGCTCAACAGCATGGGCGTACTCTCACCTATGGAATACCGTCTCTTTCTGGGTGACAGCTATAAGACGCTGTTTAAAACACACAGCGCGGCCAAGTGGTCATACCCGGCTGTACACCGAATCCTTACTAACGAGGTTTATCTTGGCGTACTGGTACAGGGAAAGCGAGGGAGACCAAATTATAAGGTGCGGAAAGTACAGTCCAAGGAGGAACATGAGTGGGTAGTGATCGAGGACGCACATGATTCGCTCATTTCTCATGCTGACTTTATGGCGGTCAAGGCAATGCTGGGGCGTGACCGGCGCTCCTGTGCTGATAAGGATAATATTTGTCTGTTTTCCGGCTTTCTGTTTTGTGGGGACTGCAATATGACTATGGTGCGAAAAGTCGTCCCATCCAAAAAGAAAAAATACGTCTACTATGTCTGCTCCGGCTCCAAGCATGGACAATGCAGCCAACACAGCATCAGCGAAAAGGAGTTAGAGCGTGTCGTATTACATGCTATGCAGGACCAGATCGCTCTTGTCTTAAATCTGGATGAGGCGTTAGCGTTCATTGACAGGCTGCCCTCCGCCGACCGCCAAATATTTAATTTTGACTCACAGATTGTCCATATTGAGGAAGAAATTGAGAAAGTAAAAGCCAGAAAACTCCGCTTGTACGAGGATTTAGCTGACGGAATGATCGACAAGGCTGAGTATATGGAGTTTCGGGACAACTACTCTCAAATCATTTCTCAAAAAAAGGACGCTTTGGCGAGGATTCAGAAAGAGCGCAGGGAAGCCGCTGCCTGCGGTGTGACAGAACGGGCCTGGGTGTCACTCTTTCGTGAGTATGAAAATATTGAGGAACTGAACCGGCGTGCTATGATGGCTCTTGTGGACCGGATTATCGTCTATGAGAATCATGTGGTCGAGATCGAGTACAAATACCGTGACGAATATGAGCAGGCAGCGCAGTATGTGGAAGATATGGTGAAAGCTGTTTAAGGAGATGAACATATGGCGAGGAAAAGCAGAAGACTGCCAGAGGCATTGGAATCTGGCAGACAATCCGAAAACACACGAATTTACGCCACGGCGATATATGCCCGTCTTTCCGTGGAGAACAGCGGCAAGGATGACGATGGAGCGGCGTTGGAAACACAGATTGCTGTATGTGAGGAATACGTCAGGACTTGCCCGTATCTGCGCCAGACCGACATCTATGCTGATAACGGGCGAACTGGAACCGTCTTTGACCGTCCAGCGTTCAACCGGCTGATGGATGATATTCGATCCGGGCGGATTACCTGCATTGTTGTCCGTGATCTGAGCCGCTTTGGGCGTGACTATGTGGAGACGGGTACATATCTGGAACATATCTTCCCGCAGTTCGGCGTTCGCTTTATCTCGGTCAAAGAGAATTATGATTCCCATGCTACAGATGGAAGTAATGAATCATTGATGATACCGCTTCAAAATATGATAAACAGTCTTTATTCCAAGGATATTTCTCGCAAAGTATCTGCCTCTGTCCGCACTCAAATGGAAAATGGCAGTTTTCGTTGGAGGAAAATTCCATACGGCTACAAATGGGATGAAAGCAGATCGAACATTGTTCCTGACGAGAGAACCGCAGGCTATGTACGAAATATTTTCCAGTGGAAACTTGAGGGTCTGTCTGTTACGGCCATTCTTGACCGGCTGGAAGAAGCACATGCCCCCATTCCTGAGACCTTGCAGCGAATAAACAGTATGGAGGGCGTCAATACCGTGTGCTGGTCTGGCAGCACGATTTATGGACTTTTGAAAAACCCTGCGTACTGCGGTGATTTTATGGTTGGCCGTACAAGAAAAGCAATCTACGCCGGGATGTATGAAAGAAAGAGGACAGGCCAGGACGAGTGGTACGTTACCCATGACGCTCATGAGCCTATCATCAGCCGCAAGGATTTTGACCATGTTCAAGCAATTATGAAAGCTGCGTCTGACGCCCGCAGGGCGAAAATGGACCAGTCCCAGGAAGTACGGTCCACTCTTGTCAATCTGTTTGAGGATAAGATTTTCTGCGCTGACTGCGGCAAACGAATGTACTTCCACCGTAAGAAGATTGACAAAGACAAGAGGAACAGATGGTATGCCTTTTATGAGTGCAGTACCGCCGCCGCAAGACGGGCTGTGACTTGTACTCCACATTATATCCGCCAGGATACCCTGGAGGGGAAAGTTCTCAATGCCATAAAACTCCATAATCAGGTTGCCCTGGACTATGAAGTTCTGATTGAAAAACTTCAATCAACTGCCAGAGAGAAAAATCTTCGCAGTCAACTCAACAACGCTGTGAAAAGTGTGTCTATGAAATTGCGTGGTGTGTCGGAAAAGCGCAGCAAGCTCTATGATGATTATGCCGATGGGACGTTGGATGAAGAAGAATACATCTTTGCCAAGGCAGCATACGACAAACAGTGGGAACAGCTCAACACCCAGCTTGACGAGCTAACAGAACGGCGCAGCACCTATGTTGAGGTCATGTCTCCCAACAACAGATGGATTCGGATGATGAAAGGGATTCAGACGACGGAAAGGCTTTCACAGGAGCTTGTAGACCATGCAATTACTCAGGTTCTGGTCCATGTAAACGGAGATATTGAACTGTGCTTCAAATACCACGATATCTTCAATTTGACAAAAGCCTGTATTGACCGGCTGACAGAGGGAGGGGAGAGCATATGAGCGAATATAACATTGCGGTCTATATCCGCCTGTCCACGGCGGACGAGGATACTGGCAAAAGCAAAGCGGAAAGTGACAGCGTTACAAACCAGAGGAGCCTTATTAACCGCTTTCTGGACTGCCACAGTGAACTGTCTCAATGCCAGCGGTCAGAGTTTTGTGATGATGGATTCACCGGAACAAACATGGACCGGCCCGCGTTTGCGGAGATGATGCAACGGGTAAAAGTGGGAGAGTTCAACCTTGTATGCGTTAAGGACTTTTCCCGCTTTTCCAGGGACTATATCGAAATTGGCGATTGCCTTGAATGTCTGTTCCCATTCCTGAGAGTACGCTTTATCTCCATCAACGATCACTATGACAGTGCGGATTTTGTGGGTACGACGGGCGGTATGGATGTAGCGATGCGAAATATCGCATACGCCGCATACAGCAAGGATTTATCCATGAAAACCACCTCAGCGAAAATCCAGCGTATGAAGCAGGGCGAGTATATGGGCGGGTTTGCCCCCTATGGCTTCGCATTCCATCCGACACAGCGGAACAAGCTGGTGGCTGACCCAGAGGCCGCAGAGGTAGTCCGGCGAATATTTGCGCTGGCTATCGGGGGCAGCAACGCGGGCAAGATCGCCAAAATCCTGAACGCAGACGGTATTCCCACTCCGGGGCAGTATTTTATAGCAAGACACCCCGATACAAAAAAGTTTCGTAATATGTCAAAGCAAATTGCGTGGACACATGAAATGGTCCACTCCATCCTTAGAAAACGGGCATACACCGGCGCAGCCGTCGGACACCAGCGGAAGATTATTGCTCCTTTATCCAGGCAGACCTTTAAGCAGAGCGGTAAGGATGTCATCGTTGTTGAAGGGGCGCATGAGGCGATTGTAAGCCGGGAGGACTTCGAGCTTGCCCAGTCGGTC
>Ga0224741_10021_pt1 | contig 21978 bp, 22 predicted proteins | sample LIM_E_Water_Pos_FD_161629 | JGI IMG/M metagenome (GOLD analysis project Ga0224741, IMG submission 161629) | Enriched cells from gastrointestinal tract of the lab mouse from Pacific Northwest National Laboratory (PNNL), Richland, Washington... | ecosystem: Host-associated > Mammals > Digestive... | reverse complement strand
GAAAAATATGCCGAACAATCTCTCAGGCGGCCAGCAGCAACGTGTGGCGATTGCCCGCGCCCTGATTACCAAACCGGCTATCATGCTGGCCGATGAGCCGACCGGCAACCTTGACAGCAAGACCAGCGCCGAAGTGCTGGGGCTTATCAAGCGCACCAGTGCGGAGTTCCGGCAAACTGTTGTGATGATTACCCACAATAACGACATAGCCCACCTTACAGATCGGATTGTCCGCATTGAGGACGGAAAGATCGTGGAGTAAGGAGGTGGCAAACTATGACATGGCATTTTGAGAATGACACCAGCACTATTATAAAGAAACTGGCGAAAGCTGACCTAAAGGAACATAAGCTCAAGACTTTAATCACTGCAATTATTATTGTAATTGCGACTTGCCTGATGGCAACCGTCTTTTCGATTTTAGGAAATGACGCATTGAAACAATCCACACAAGCACCTTATCATGCTATGTTTCGCGCTGTGAGCGAAGATACGAAAAACAAGTTGCAGACGGATAATGATTTTGAATCAGTTGGTGTTTATAAGACCTTTGGTAATATTGTGAACAGTGATGGACGCACTGATCTGGCATACATGGATGATCCGGCAATGTCCTTTTTGGGCTTTGAACTGATGGATGGAAACCTACCGCAAAGTAACACAGAGGTACTTGTATCTGAAACTTATCTGTCTATTCACAAATTGGCGTTAGGTGATACATTTTTCTTTGAATATGTAGACACATTGACAAACGAATTGAAAGAAAACACCTTTACTGTTTGCGGTATTATCCGAAACAAAACGCAGGAAAAAGGAAAACAGTTTTACATTCTGACTTCTGATCGTTTCCGCACAGAATACGCACAACAGTACAGCACTCTTTCTTTAACTTACAGCACGCAAACCGCCACGACTGTTGATGTATTAGTTTTACTCAATTCGGAAAATGCCGATATGAGCCCTAACACTCAAAAAGATTTTTTGAAAAGTAAGGGTGAAGCCGGAGGTATTGAAGATTTTGACATCATACTAAATGACAGATATATTGATGGAATCTACATTGATGGTGCTGTGGCGGTCGGTATTATCTTTTTTGCGATATTCATTATGTTCGCCAGCAGCTTTGTAATTTACAGCATATTTTATATTTCCATTGTCAATTCGATGCCTGTGTATGCCCAGTTTATTTCATTAGGAACAACGAAAAAACAGTTGCGTTACTTTTTGAAAATGCAGGGGAATTTACTGGCATTGCGGTTTATCCCTTTGGGCGCATTGATTTCTATTGTGATTGTAATTATTCTCTCCGGGGTACGATGGCTTTTATATGACATGGCGATTATTTTATTGTCTGGTTTCTTGATTTTTGCTGTTATCAAGTTCGCTTTGAGAAAGCCAGCGAAACTTCTTGCCAAAACTTCCCCTATTGAAGCGATGAAATTTCAAGGGGAAAAGGCCGGACAAGGACACAAAACATTGAAGCGGATTACACCAAACACTTTGGCGCAAAGCAATCTGAAAACGAATCAGAAGAAAAACCGTATGTCAATTATTTCATTGAGCATTAGTGGAACCTTGATGATTGCATTAGCTATCCTCATTTCTTCCATCAATCTTCCAGCTATGTTGCGACAAAGCTATCCATTGGACGAGAATTTCCAGATTGGCATACAGATGGATAACTTTTATGAGCGTTTTCCGACTATCATTCAAGACAATCCTCTATCAGAGGATTTGCAGACACAAATATATAAAATCCCCGGCGTAGAAAAGATTGTATTGGATGGATGTGTCGTGGGACGCTTAGTAGAATCAAAAGTTGTCTATGATTCGCCAGAGGACAATTTAGAAACTGTAAACAGTCTATCACCAGAACTTGTTGCTAATGCAAGTGAACTTGTGGACGGTACAATCAATTATGATGAAATCGGTCTGGATGGCATAGTTGTCAATAAATATCGTACAGATCGAAGTGATACAAACTATGGCGATTTGAAAATTGGAGATACACTGTTATTCCATTTTGATGTTGCCGGACAAACCATTGAAAAAACTTTTACCGTTGCCGGAATTGCCTACTTTCCATCAACAGGGTTGTTCTATTGTACCAGCGAAGCAATAGCAGAACTTTCCCCTTATAATAATACATCACATTTATCCGTTTTTTGTGACCCGGATTATAAGGAATCTGTTCAAGATGGGATAATGGCTCTTATAAGTGGAAATCCAAACTTGAGGCTCAAAATTTACGATGAAGAATTTTCTACAATTAGAGGATTCATAAAGGCAACCACAAGCAGTCTGTACGGTATTTCTGCATTTGTAATTCTTTTCGGGCTATTAAATATGGTGAATATGCTAATCAGCAGCGCTATTGTCCGTAAACGGGAATTTGCTCTTTTGCAGGCTGTCGGAATGACAAATCAGCAACTAAGAAAAATGCTTTACCGAGAGGGTATGAGCATTAGCGTAAAGTCTGCAATATTGGCAACCTTTTTGGGTGTTGCGGGGGGTGGCCTGTTATGCTATTTGGCAAATAAGGTATTGGCCCTGAAATTTATCCTTTTTGAGTTTAATATATTCCCAATCCTTTTATTCTCCATTGTGCTTGTCGGATTGCAGATTTGCATTAGCTATGAAGTCAGCCGATCCATTGAGAAAGATACTTTGGTGGAACGGTTGAGAACGGAATAGTAACTGTATGGAATTGAGGACGGAAAGATTGTGGAATAAGGAGGTGGCAGGCTATGATATGGCCTTTTGAGAATGATACCAGCGCCATTACAAAAAAGCTGGCAAAGAAAAGTTTACAAAGCGAGAAGCGCCGGGATCTGATGGTGGTGATCGCCGTTGCGCTGGCGGCGTTTCTGATCTGCTTTACAGGAATTGTGTCTAATTCTCTGGCACAAATGCAGCGCAATCAGGTTGTCGATACTTATGAGGCGGTCTGGCTGGGCGTAGAGGAAACCGACATTGAAAAACTGAAAGGGGTGCCGGAGTTTGAGCGTGTAGGCGGCTACTATGTGCTCGGTGAGGAGCTTTCGGAACAGGGCTATCATGCGTCCTATGTGTATTGTGATGCACAAATGATGGAAATTACCAAGGCACAGATGGAGTTATTAGAGGGACGGGTTCCTGAAAAAGCAAATGAAGTTATCGTAAGCGAATACTTTCTTTCCACCTATGGAAACAATGCCAGAATTGGGGACACTGTGACTTTAGATACAGAGAGTTTTCATGGCGATTATGTCGTTACCGGCATTATGGAAAGCGTAAATGAAAAAGAAGCGAATGCCTGTGCTATCATTATCTCTAAAGCTGCCCTGACAGAATGGAATGGGTTTGACCCGGCTGGGTATCGTGCCTATGTCCATTTCAAAAACAGCGAGCAGTTGGGCGAAGAACTGATGACCTCTTATTGCAGGGAGATTGCGGAGGAATATCAGCTTCCTATGCCTAAAATGAACGGCAAGTATTTTGTCTATGCTTCTAAATCCTTTGATTTTGCACTGATGGCTGGCGTGACTGCCATTGTTCTGATCGGCGGCTATATTGTGATCCAGAGTATTTTCCGTATCTCCATCAATGACAAAATCCAGAGCTACGGACAGCTTCGGACGATTGGCGCGACACCAAAACAAATCAAGCGGATTGTAAAGCGGGAGGGACGAAAACTCGGCAGTATCGGAATTTTGATTGGCACAGTGCTGGGCGTATGCGGCGGTTTTCTCCTGTTTTCCAAGGGATTTAACGCTGCTTCCTATGTGGCAACGGTTATTTTGACACTCATAAGCAGTTGGATCATGGTATCTGTTTCCATCCGTAAACCAGTAAAAATTGCGGCAGGGATTTCCCCGATTGAAGCTGTCCGTTTCACCTCGGTACAAAAGAACATCCGCAGCCGGAAAAAGAACATCAAGCTCAATCCTGTTTCAATGGGAATTGCGAATTTTAAGCGTGACCGAAAAAAGACCGTTGCTATTGTAGCCTCATTGAGTTTGGGCGGAATTATCCTGCTTGTGGTATCCTCCATTGTTTTGCTGCGTTCCCCAGAGGCGCTTGCAAGACAATATTTCCCGGATGGTGACTATAAAATTTATTTGGATTCTAAGTTGACGGAACAAGAAGTTATGGCAGCAGGAAATCCACTAAATGAAGAACTAAAGCGGGAAATTTTGTCCATTGATGGTGTAACCGATGTGATTGCAAAAAGGCAAAGCCTTTATGTAAATTATCGTGCCAACGGAATTGAGGGTGTTGGTATGTGTGATATACTGACTGAACAAAACTATTCTGCGGTTGAAGCTGCATTGATAGATGGAACTATGCCACCGGATGCGCGCAGCATCATAATTGATTCGTATACAAGTAACAATAATAATATAGGAGCAGGAGCAACAGTTGAACTTATCTCCGGAAAATCAACCCTTCCTGTTACTATATCCGGAGTGTTTGACAGCAAGAGCATACCAACCAATGGACATGGAGTACTCCACCTTGATGGTTCGCTTGAATATGCACCGGAAGCATTATTCCATGAATTGCATCCAGAAATAACCTCGTTTGATTATTCATGGAGCATTGTAAGCGATCCGAAAAAAGCGGACCATGTAGAGTCTGAATTGAAAAATATTGTAGCCAGCCATAGTAATATTGCCTTAGACGAAATCAATACAGCGATTGAATATGAAAAAATGTCAAATACTCTTGCGTTTGGCAGTATGGAGGTACTTTCATGGATGGTGTTCCTCTTTGGCGTTATCAACCTTATCAATACGACACTCTCTAACCAGATAGCCCGAAAGCGGGAAAACAGTATTCTGCGCTCCATCGGCCTGACACAAAAACAGCTGTGTAAAATGAACATCTGCGAGGGATTGTGCTATGCGCTCTTTGCAACATTGGCGACGCTGATCGTTGGGCTTCCGGCTTCCATCTTTGCTTGCAGAAAAATGAGCATAGGTGCTTTTGCAGGAAATGTAGTACCTTACAAATTCCCGGTTTTGGAAATGGGCCTGTTCATTCTGGTGTTGTTCGGAATGGAGTTGATCTTGTCTGTATGGACAATCCGCAGACAGAAAAAGCAATCCCTGATTGAACAAATGCGGGCGATGGAATAAGCGTATAAAATTTGGAGGAATTATCTATGGCTGACGATAAAAGAAAATTAACAGAAAAAGAATTGAAACGTAAAAATGACTTTGAAAAAATAAGCTCTGAACTGCAACAAAAAGGATATAAAATGAAGAATGTGGTTATCAATACACAAAAAGCAAAGTATTTAGCTCTTTTAGTCATGTTCCCGTTTATGGCTTTAACATTTTGGCTCTACAATAATGTGAATGGTTTTAATTTAGATAGTATTTCCTGGGGATATGTTGTGGCGTTGCCTTTGCTTATTTTATGCCTGATTATCGTGCATGAGCTGATACATGGAATTACCTGGGGGATTTTTGCAAAAAATCATTTTCATGCGATTGATTTCGGAATCGTTTGGAGTACTTTATCTCCATATTGCACTTGCTTCGAACCGTTGAAAAAGTGGCAATATCTGTTAGGAACGGCTATGCCTACATTGGTTTTAGGAGGCGGGGGTGCAGCGGCTGCGGTGATGACAAATCAGTTACTGCTGTTTTTGGCGGCAGAATACATGATTTTATCAGGTGGCGGAGATTTTCAACTTATACTGAGAAGTATATTAACTGATAAGCGAGAAAGTTTGTATTGCGCCCATCCTTACGAATGTGCTTTTGTAGTTTTTGAGAAATAGAAACAAATTGTGGAATAAGGAGGTGGCAGACTATGACATGGCCTTTTGAAAATGATACCAGTGGCATAGTAAAGCGCATATCAAACCGCAGTATATCGGTGAATCGAAAAAGAGATATCTTTATTGTTTTGACGATTGCACTTGCCAGCGCATTGCTATCTGCTATTGTCCTCTATGGTTTTGGGGTTATGCAGGAAACGCAGAACCGCAACCAAAAAACAGCGCAGATTATGTATCATGCGATTTCTGAACAACAGGGACAGGAACTATACAAGCAGGAAGAAATTGCGTGGGTTGGGGAATTTTTTAACGCATTTTCTGAACAGGTAAACCATTCAACCGTGAATTTTATTTATGCAAATGCAGATATGCTAACATCCCAGAGTATGCCCTATTCGGGAGATTTACCAGCTTCGGAGGATGAAATTGTAGTACAGGAATCCTTTTTGGATAGTTTGGGCTATTCAAATGAATTGGGACAGACAATTCAAGTCCCCTTTTCTGACGGCACTACCCATGATTTCAAATTGACGGGAATCTTAAATGTGAAAACCGGCGATATTGGACGCTATACAGCCATTATATCGAAAGAATTAGTAAGACAGCAATATGGCGGCGAGGGCATGAGTGATTATTACATTGGGCTGAAAGGCGCTCAAAATATGAGTGAGGAAGAAGCCGCCAGCTATGCAAATACTCTGGCACAGCAGTTAGAAATTACCGATGATAATGTGATTGTCCGTTCCACTTATTTCAACTTAAAGGATGAAAATCGTGGAAGTGATATGCTGTTCTACTTCTTGATCGGTTTTATAACTTTCATTGGTTCCGGCATTGTGATCTATTCGATTTTTTATATTTCAGTAGCAAGCAGTATCCGTAACTATGGACAACTTCGCACAATCGGAACAACAAAACGACAGATCAAAAAGATGGTTTACCGCGAGGGAAAATTACTTGCTGCCATTGCTATCCCGATTGGTCTGGTTATTGGAAATGTGATTGGGTATTTTCTGGTTCCTGCCGGTTGGTACTGGCTGACTGCTTTATGTGTGACGGTCGGGGTTGGCCTTTTTGCATTTATTATTGTGATGATTGCTATTCATACTCCTGTAAAAAGAGCTGCGGCAGTATCTCCGCTGGAAGCATTGCGATATTCCGATTATCAGGGGAAAATGAAAGAAAATTCCGTGTTGCACCGTAAAATAACGCCTGCTTCACTTGCTAAAATGAATCTGTCCAGACAAAAGGCAAAGTCCACTTTAACAATACTTTCTCTTTCACTCGGCGGAGTATTGGTTGTATTGATTTCGACAATGTTAGTTTCCTATGATGGCGTTGCAGAAGCAAGAGGCAGGGCTTTCCCTGTCGGTGAATTTAACATCCAGCTCAACGCAAATCAATCGTGGGACACTGCCGGTATTTCTTTGTCTGGATTACAGCGAAAGAACTTTCTAAATGCCGATTTTGTAAATGCAGTAGAATCTATTGATGGCGTTACAGGAATCAAACGCTGGTATTACACGGATGCAGAATATCGTGTAAATGGCAATTCTGGAAAATGGATTCAGGGATTTTGCCGAGATGAGCAGCAGAATTTGGAGAAAGAGCGAATTGCGGGAACGATTGATTATGATGAACTGGTGGCAGGCAATGGAATTGTCTTGCTTCAAGAGCGTGCCGATCTCTATGATATCGAGGCTTCGTTGGGTGATACCGTCGAAGTGGACTATAAAACCGAATCCGGGCAAATTCGCACAAAGACCTATACAGTCATGGGCATTGTAAACGAATATTCTTACTCCGGCTTCTCAAAGTGCTTTGCGCTTCCAGAGCAGCTTATGAATAAAGCGACCGGGATAGATTGCACAGGTACGATTTCCGTAATTACCGATATGGAAAAATTTGATACGGTTGAAGCTGCATTACATCAACTGATAGACGGAAATAGCGATTTGGTTATGGAAACCATAAAAGAAAGTATCACTTATTATAGCGGACTTCAACAACTTTCTTTCGGGGTATTGTTGATCGTGGCTGTTATTGTTGTGTGCTTTTCTTTCATCAACCTTGTCAATACGACAATCACAAACTTTCTGTCCCGTAGGCAGGAAATTGGAATGTTACAGGCGATTGGTTTGAGTAAAAAGCAACTGATCAAAATGCTGTGTTATGAGGGATTGATTTATTCAGTTTTTGCTACGCTTGTAACAGTGGTTTTGGGAACTGGATTGGGCTTCCTATCCGTACAGGTAGTTGTGAAAATGATGAATCCATACTTTTATTATTCATTTCCGTGGCTGATCGTATTGATATATTTAGCAATCCTGCTGATTGTGCAGTTTACCTTGATTTCTTACACAACTGGAAATCTGAAAAGGCAATCTCTTGTTGAGCAAATCAGGGCAATGGAATAAGCGTATAAAATTTGGAGGAATTATCTATGGCTGACGATAAAAGAATTGAGCGGTAAGTTTGACTATGGAGATTGGGGGATATGGATATAACTTTTAATTTGCGCCACAGCCCTGGCAGGCTATCGCGCAGCGATTTTGTTCAATTAAAATTTGTGGAGGACAACTATTGTGGATAAAGCAGTTATTTATATACATGGAAAAGGTGGAAATGCTGAAGAAGCTATTCATTACAAACCGCTCTTTAGTGATTGTGATGTGATTGGTCTTGACTATACTGCACAGTTTCCATGGGAAGCAAAAGAAGAATTTCCATTACTTTTTAGTTCGATTTGTAAAGACTACAGGTCTGTTGAAATAATCGCCAATAGCATTGGAGCATATTTTGCTATCAATGCCTTATCAAATCAGCAAATTGAAAAAGCATATTTTATTTCGCCTGTTGTAGATATGGAAAGGCTCATTGCTGATATGATGATTTGGGCAAATGTTACAGAAGATGAACTCAAAGAGAAAAAAGAAATTCAGACAACCTTTGGAGAGACCCTTTCATGGGATTATCTTTGCTATGTAAGAGGAAATCCTGTTACATGGAAAATCCCAACGCATATTTTGTATGGTGAAAAAGATAATCTTACCGCTTATGGAACGATATTTGAATTTGCACAGAGAACTAATTCAACCCTTTCTATCATGAAAAATGGAGAGCATTGGTTTCATACTGAAGAACAAATGAAATTTCTTGATGAGTGGATAAACAAATCTGCCCAATAAATAAATTCCGTTTTGACGAACAGAAAGTATAAGAAATCGCTTTCATTTTTTGAAAAACGGATATATAATAAAGCAACGACAAATCGAAATTTATTTGAGGTGAACCATGAACAGTAAAGAAATCGTAAAATACTTTTATGAGGTAGTTGTTTCAGCAAATTTGCTTGATGAACTTCCAAAATATATTTCAAATGCCTGTGTACAAAAGGTAGGCAAAGGCGAGACCTTTATAGGCATAGAGGGAATGAGGCAACATCTTTTAGCTGTTAGAAAAACATATCCCGACTACACAATAGAGATTATCCGCCAATTTGAAGACGGAGAAACTGTTGTTTCAGAATTTATCATGAAAGGAACACATAAAGGTGAGTTTATTGGAATAACTCCCACGAACAAGATTATAGAAATGAAAGGGGTAGATATTGATAAGATTGTAAATGGAAAGATTGTTGAACATGGCGGTGCTGTCAATACTTTTGAGGCTTTTTGGGAAAACGGTCTAATTAAACCTGTATAAAGAAAAATTCAAATTTGGAGGAATTATCTATGGCTGACGATAAAAGAAAATTAACAGAAAAAGAATTGAAACGTAAAAATGACTTTGAAAAATTAAATTCTGAAATGCAACAAAAAGGATATAAAATTAAGAATATGACTATCAATATTCGACAAGCGAATTTTTTAGGACCTTTGAGTATGCTTCCATTTATAGCTTTAACATTTTTGTTTTACTATAATGTGAATGGTTTTGATTTAGGGGGGATTTCTTTGAGATTTGTCGTAGCGGCGTTTCTTCTTCTTCCTCTAATTATTTTACATGAATTAATACATGGCGTCACTTGGGGGTTTTTTGCAAAGAATCATTTTCATTCGATTGATTTTGGATTTATTTGGAGTAGTTTTTCTCCATACTGTACTTGTTCCGAACCGTTGGAAAAGTGGCAATATTTGCTGGGAACTGCTATGCCTACATTAGTTTTAGGCGGTGGAGCAGCAGTAGTTTCTGTAATGACAAATCAATTACTGCTATTTATTCTGGCAGAATTTATGATTATTTCAGGTGGCGGAGATTTTCTAATTATACTGAAAAGTATGTTATACCACACGGATAAGCAAGAAAGTGTGTATTGCGACCATCCTTACGAATGTGGTTTTGTAGTTTTTGAGAAATAGGAACGAATACTATTTAATCATGGTGCTACTGTTATAGATTCCCATAAAAGGGAAAACAAATGCCACTGCGAATGAATATGCAAAGTGGAAGAAATCAAATGATTATCTCAAAAAAGTCCCCAGTTTACGGGCATTTCCACAAGACAGCAGCTTGAATTTACTACCCATTTACTACTTACGGATTGAGCCTTGATATGCTTTGAAGCTCTTGCGGATAAACCAAACAGGCAGCGCACACCAGTACTGACCTACCATAGATTGAAAAATTTCATACAGCACCGTACAAGCGGCGTTTCCCACTCCCTACACAGGGATAACAGGAAGACCGCTTTTTTCATGCCCTTGTTACGCAGTAGAGGCAGAAAAAGCCTTGCTGCAAGCGGTTTTGCAGGCGCGTATCTGGCGCGGCAAGAGATTTATACCTTATCCCCCAAAACCGCGCTTCTACTGCGCAACAAATCCACAGCAAAAGGAGTGATTTACTATGGCAGTTTTCCGGGTGGAACGCAACAAGGACTACACCGTAATGAGCAACTACCACCTACGCAACAAGGAGCTTTTCTTAAAGGCAAAGGGGCTGTTGTCGCAAATGCTGTCACTCCCCGAAGATTGGGACTACACCTTGAAAGACTTATCTCTTGTCAACCGGGAGAAGATAGACGCTATCCGCGAAGCCATACGGGAGCTTGAACGTGCCGGGTATATCGTCCGTTCAAGGGAGCGCGACGAGAAAGGACGCTTGCGGGGCGTGGACTATGTGATATTCGAGCAGCCGCAGCCGCCTACGCCGGATTTACCTATATTGGAAAATCCAACACAGGGAAAACCTACATTGGAAAAACCTACGTTGAAACCTCCTTACAGTGACAGTTTTATTATTTTGTCTGTCTACTATAAGGGGAGCATATCATTCTATCAGTTAGCCAAAATAATTCTTATACTCAATTAAAGGAAAAAGCATTTTAACATCTACTTTGAAAGCAAACGGAAACCGCCGATTGACTTTTTACTATCAAAGTGATAATATTTTCATATACTCAAATCAGGAGGAAGAAACATGACAGATAAAATTATGGAGTGCATTACAAACCCGGTAAAATGTAAATTGCTACTTGAAATATATTCGCAAGGACAGGCAACCGCAAAGCATTTATCAGATACTTTTGGCGATATTCCACAAGCTACCTTATATCGCAATTTGAAAAAGATGTTGAATGATGGTATTTTGAAGGTGGTTGACGAAACACAAATACGCGGCACAGTAGAAAAAACGTATGCGCTTGCCTTTAATCTTAATGAAGATTTTGAAGCAATATTAGCTGAAAATTCTGGCACTCTCTATATGCAAGTATTTACACAATATTTTCTTGGATTTGCAAAACAATTCCGGGAATATTGCAAATCTCCGAACATCAACATTAAAAATGATATGTCGGGTTTCTCTCTTTCACACATTTATTTATCAGATGAAGAATTGACTGAACTTATGAAAAGTATTTCAAGTGTAATCTATGCTGCGGAAAAGAACGAACCCAAAGCAGGTCGGAAATTACGGACGCTTGGGTTAATTGTATCCCCACCCCAAAATTCAAAATGAATGATTTACCGCTCCCACTAAAAAAGGGAGCGGATTTTTCTTGACTTTTTATTGTCAATATAATAATATTATCTATGTGAGAACATGTGCGCCGCACTATACTCAAAAACAAAAACCGAAAGGAGCTTTTCTATGAGCAAAAAGCAAAAGAGCATTATGATTATCCTCACTTTAGTTACGCTGCTTGGCGTACTGGCAGCACTTTCCTTTCTGCCAGACACAATACCGCTGCACTTTGGAGTAACAGGCGCAGGCAGCGTCGCAGGCAAATACTGCCTACTGATTTTCGTACATGGTCCGGCTATCCTGTATTGGCCAATTTGCCGCAAGATGAAATAGTGAGGAGGAAATACTATGCAAACAGTATTAGAAATCAAAAATTTTACAAAAGAATATTCACAAGGGAAAAAAGCGGTTGATAACCTTTCCCTATCTGTTATGCATGGAGAAATTCATGGTTTTATTGGGCATAACGGAGCCGGAAAAACAACAACTATCCGGGCTGCCGTCGGTGTTATGGGCTTCAATAAGGGAGAAATTTTGATAGACGGACATTCTGCCAAAAACGAACCTGTTAAATGCAAACTGTTGACAGCATATATTCCCGACAACCCGGATTTATACAACTATATAACAGGTATTCAATATCTGAATTATATGGCGGATATGTTTTCCGTCGATAGGGAACATCGAGAAGAACGGATAAAAAAGTATGCGGAGCTTTTCGGTATCACTGACAGTTTGGGAAATTTGGTTAGCTCTTATTTTCATGGCATGAAACAAAAGCTGGCGTTAATAGGGGCTTTTTTACATGAGCCGAAGCTGCTTGTGTTAGACGAACCCTTTGTGGGACTTGACCCCGAAGCGGCTTTTCATCTGAAACAAATCATGCGGGACTTGTGCAATCAAGGAAGTGGTATATTTTTCCCACTCATGTTTTGGACGTTGCGGAAAAGTTATGCGACAAGGTTTCTATCATCAAACAGGGAAATTTGATGATAAGCGGGAGCATGGAAGCGGTGCGCGGTTCCGGGAGCTTCGAAGATGTTTTCATGGAGGTTGTGGAAAATGAGAAATAGGTATTTACTTCTTTTGAAAATGCAGCTTTATAATTTGCTTGGTATTAACCGCATACTCCATTCCCACAGCAAAAAAGAAAAGCAGCGTAGTATGGCGTTAGGCGGGATTCTCGTTATTGGATTGATGATTGCTTACAGTACGATTATCAGCATAAGTTTAGCGAGTATGGGAACTGTAAATGTTTTACCGACAATTTCCGCATTGGTATGCTCCGTGATTACATTGATATTGACTTTTCTAAAAAGCTCTGGTGTACTTATTGGCTTGCGTGATTACGATATGGTTATGTCGCTTCCAGTAAAAAATCCAGAGGTGGTTTTAAGCCGATTGACAATGGTTTACTTAAAGAACCTCTTAATAAGCGTTATTGTAGTGCTTCCCTCTGTTGTTATCTTTGGGATAAATTCAGAAGTAGGAATTTCTGGAAACACTATGTTTTTGCTGTCCTTTTTATTTTTGTCTGTAATCCCTATGATTGTTTCTTTGGGGCTTGGTGTTTTGATTTCTGCCGTTTCTTCCCGGTCAAAACACAAAAATATTCTTTCATTGGTATTAAGTACACTGATTGTATTGCTGATTGTGGCAGCTTCTGCCAAAGCGCAGAGCATGGTCAGTGATGAAATTTTGAATATTGGGATTATGCTTTCTAACATGGCAAACAAACTCTATGCCCTGGTCGGGCTTATTTCAAAAGCAGTTGAACAGCAAAACTGGCTGTACTTTTTAGCTTTTGTTGGAATGTCCGTTTTAATCAGTGCGATTTTTGTAGGGATAGTGGCTCATTTTTACCAGAAGATGATTCTGCTATTGATATTTTCTTTCCTACTATATAAGCAACTACAACAGTATCGGCTTTATGAAATATGAGAATAGAATGTTTTTTTATTGGTTTAATATTCTCGAAATGATAATTTTATTGATAAGATAAAAATTGTTGAAATAACACAGGAGGTAAAAACATGAATAGTCTATTTGAAATACTGCCCTTGCTTATCCCCGTTCTGATTATGGATATTGCACTTGCAGCAGCAGCGGTAGTTCATATCCTGCGACACCCATATTATCGTTTTGGTAACAAAATTATGTGGCTTGTAATTGCTGTAGTTTTATTGCTATTTGGGCCAATCATTTATTTTGTCTTTGGAAAGGGGGAGAACAAATGAACGTCCTCACAATACAAAACTTATCTAAAAGTTTTGGAAAGCAGAAAATCATTGACAATCTCAATCTGTCTGTACCAGAGGGAAGTGTTTTTGGCTTTATAGGGAAAAATGGAGCCGGCAAAACAACGACCATGAAAATGGTATTAGGATTATTGCAGCCCGATAACGGAGAAATCCACGTCTGCAATGAGCCTGTTTCCTTTGGGCAGACAAGGACAAATCAATATATTGGATATTTGCCAGACGTTCCAGAATTTTATAACTATATGACGCCCATACAATATCTAAAGCTATGCGGAGAAGTCATTGACCTATCAAAAGTCGAAATATCAAAAAGAAGTGAAGAACTTCTCTCCCTTGTCGGCTTAAACGGTGCAACAAAACAAGTCGGCGGTTTTTCTCGTGGTATGAAGCAACGGTTGGGAATTGCACAAGCATTACTTACACAGCCGAAATTACTGATTTGTGATGAACCGACAAGTGCGCTTGACCCCGTAGGAAGAAAAGAGATTTTGGATATTCTCTATAAAATTAGTGGAACGACAACGGTGCTATTTTCCACTCACATTCTTTCTGATGTAGAGCGTATTTGCGACCATGCTGCTTTTTTGAACGAGGGAAAAATTGTTGTCACTGGAACACTAACAGAGATTAAGGCTTTGCATGGACACGACAGCTTGCTTTTAGAATTTTTGACAGATAAAGATTTACAGCTTTTCAAGAAACAAAAATTCATAGAGCCATTGTTACTTCATTCTGAAGAAAATAACAGGGAACTTATTTTACATAGCCGCGATATGGTAAGTGTGCAAAAATTCCTGTTTCGTGTACTTGCGGAAACTGGGATTTGTCCCGTAAGAATAGAGCTTATGGAGCCTTCTCTTGAAAGTCTGTTTTTGGAGGTAGTGAAATGAGTGGATATATTGCATTTGTGAAAAAAGAATTTACGGAAAATATGAAGAATTATCGTTTTCTTATCCTGCTCACGGTCTTTTTGATTTTTGGTATTATGAGCGCGTTTCTTGCAAAATTTACGCCGGAGATTTTATCCGCTTTAGCCGCAGATATGGAAATGACTTCTGAACCAGTCGCTTTGGACGCATGGAAACAATTTTACAAGAATATTTCCGGCGTTGGTTTCAGCGCATTTATCATTTTGTTTGGAAGCTGTATGTCAAATGAGTATTCCAAAGGAACCTTAATTTTAATGGTTACAAAGGGGCTATCCCGTAAAGCTGTTATTCTTGCAAAATATACGGCAGCTGCCGTACTAATGACAATCAGTTATTGGATTGGATATGCAGCGACATATGGCTATACAATCTTTTTATGGAATGATACCAACCTTTCCAATGTTGCTTTAGCCGCAGTTTCGCTTTGGATAGTTGGCTTTCTGTATTTAAGTATTCTGATGATAGGGTGCGTGATATTCAAGCAAACTTTCACAAGCATACTCTTTACGGGCGGCATTGTTGCCTTTATATCTTTGCTTGGAATGATTGATCCGATTGCTAAATTCAATCCATTTATATTAACCTCAAAAAATGTAGATTTGATTTCTGGCGAAGTCATTCCGGCAGAATTTATGATACCCGCTTTCATTTCCGTCATTTTATCCCTCTTGGGATTACTGATTGCAATTCGACTTTTCAATAAAAAGCAGCTTTGAACAGTAAAGATAAAATGATTAGGACTTGCGATTGCTTGGATAAACAATTTCATGCCCTTTCTAATGATACAAGGTTAAAAAGCATAGAACTCTTCAGGGATTATCCGCTTAATGCGGGAGAGATTGCAAACTATTTTACTATTTCTCATGCTTCTATATCGTATCATCTGCAAATGTTAGAACAAAGTAACCTTGTTACGGTTGAAAGGTTAGGGCGATATAAAAAATACAGATTGAACAAGGGAGCGTTTGAGGAAATTTCCCTTTGGTTAAGCAATTTAATTTTAACAAAAACACAAAAGTAAATTGGACGTTTGGGAAAATCAGTGGAGCGGTTCATTAGCTGCTCCACTGGTTTTTTGCTATCCCTTGACAAAATATTTTGAAATGTCCGAGGATTGTAACAATTCAGCCTGTTTTCGCGTCGCATTTTGGCGTACCTAGGACATTTCTGTAACATTTGTAGTTTATGCTTATGATAAATCAATATTGGGGGGTGAGGACACATGAAAAAGATAGTGCTGATCGACGACAGCGACACCTATACATGGTGCCTGCAAAAATACTTACATCACTGGGGCTACCTGGTGAAAATGGCTTGCACGCTGAAAGAAGCACGGACCGCCATCCAAGAGGAAATGCCGCTGGTAATCTGCTGTGATCTCGACCTGCCAGACGGTTCCAGCATGAACTTTCAGGACGAGGTGCGGACCGCAGACAAGGAGCTGCCTTTTATTCTGGCGTCCTGCCATGATAAAGAGGACTATGAACAGGAGACCAAACGCCGGGGCGCGACGCTGTGCATGGACAAAGTGAAAGGGATGCTGCTACAAGATAAGCTGGTGGAATACGCTTATCGGCAGTTATCCGGCGAAAAGACCCCGACTTTTCACAAGCTGCTCTTTGTCCATGCGGAAGATACCAGCGCCGGAGTGTTACGGGCTGCTATGCTGCAAAAGGGCTTTGACCTGATTCTGATTCCCTCGATTGGGGAGACCAAGCGCCGGATTTTTGAGGATAAGGAAATAGAACTGATCTTGTGTGATCTGGAACTGCCGGACGGCACAGCAATGGAGCTGTTTCATACGCTGTGGCAGGTGGCTGGGATGTTCCAAATGAAGAATCCCTCTGTCCGGCTTCTGGCGTTCTTTATCCTCACCGAGAACGGCGACCTTGCCACGGAATATGAATACCGGCATGAGGGCGTGAACGACTATATCACCGCCCCGGTAAATATTCCAGAGCTGATACGGAGAATTATGTATTTTGTTGAAGATTCAAAATAATGGTAAAAATCTTGAAATAAAGTTGATTTGAAGGAGGTGGTGACATGGGAAATTAGCCGTATTGGATATATCTGAATCCGGCAGACAAATTGGAGAAAAATTGTTTGCTTTACTCGATACAGAGCAGCAGAAAGATTTATTGCAGTATATTCTTAATAGAGAAAATCTGAGTGATTTCCCGATATTTTCCTATGTACTGTTTCTAAATGTCACGGTTTCCAGAATGGTTCAGTTCAACCATTATTGGAAATCCGGGAAGGTGATCTGTATTTTTGTCTGGAAGAAAGAACGGTGTGTGTCGGCGGTCAGGAGATAGAATTAACAGCTAAAGAATTTTATATATGGATTGAAAAAAGTATAGTTGCTGTATTACTTATAGATACAGTTGCGCTTATTGGGATATTGATTGTCGGAATCACCAAAGTAAGTTTGGGTCATAGTCCGGCATTCAAATCATAATATCAAAAATTTTATCAGTGCAAGCGGATTTTCCAAAGCAGCAGGAATAGAAGTGGAAGCAGAACCGGAAAGATTGTTTTCTGGCAGTATATGCTCTATCGGTTGTCTTTTCGGAAATTCCAGAGTATAATCTTTGGTGCAGGAACAGCGGTTAAGTAATAAAAAATTGGTTGGAGATGGATAAGAATGCTTTATATTGCGATATGCGAAGATGAAACTTCCCAGCTTGCAGTCATAGAGGATAAGGTGCGGATGTATTTGAAGAATAATCATATTTTAGCGGAGCTTAAAGCATATGGACGCAGTGACCTGTTGAAATATGATCTTCAGGAGGGGAAGTATTTTGACATCATATTGAGTGATATTGAGATGCCCGGCACAGACGGAATGAGACTGGCAAAAGAAATAAGGGGCTGTCTGCCGGAAGCCATTCTGATTTTTGTGACTGCGTACTTGAAATATGCAGTCGATGCCTATGAACTGGAAGTGTTCCGGTACATTCCCAAAAGCTGCCTGGATGAAAAGCTGCCGGAAGCTTTGGGGATTGCCATAAAAAGGATACGGTCCCAGTCAGACCAGAGTTATCTGATACAGACTGCGGCAAGGATTGAGAAGATTCCGTTAAAGCAGATTGTGTATATTCAGAAGGACGGCAAAAACGCTATGATTATCTGTACGGACGGCAGCGTAAAAAGCGTGAGGAAGAGCCTTGCTGATGTGTATAAGGAGCTTCATTCAGAGGATTTTGTTTTCGTGGAACGGGGCAGCATCGTGAATATTGCGCAGATTAAAAGCATTCAGAAAGAAGAGGTTCTGCTGAGCAACGGAGTGCGCATCCATGCCAGCCGCCCAAGGCTGGAAGAGATGAAAGAACGGATGGCGGCCTATTGGAGTGAGCGCATATGAGATTTTTAGCTGAGTTCGTTGAATGGATCGCCTGTCTGACGGAAGGCGGGCTTTTTTACTGGCTGGCAGGAAAAACTTTCAGGGAAGAACGTAAGGATGTAAGGACATACTGGGACTGCATCTTAACAGCCGTCCTTGCTGCCGTGATACTGGGGGTGAACAATATCGTCCTTTATTCCCCATTTACGCTCTTGTTATGGATGCTTTTGGGCAGTGTGTCGGCAATGGCGCTTTACCGTGTCAGTTACAGAAAGATTTTGTCGCTTACCCTGCTTTATACCGTGTGTTTTTGCTTCACGGATATGCTGGCGTCGAATCTGTACCTGTCCATGGGAAACCAGTTCCATATAAACGGCGATATGATTATGACGTTCTCCTTACAGAGAATAGGACTGTTGGTCTTTGCAAAGTCTGTCATGATTGTTTTTGTGCTTTCTCTGAGGAAACTGATCATTCCCCTTGTCCGGAGTGTGTATGAAAAAAGGGTATTGCTGCTGTCGCTGATTGCGTTTCTCCTCTTTTTATATTTCAGGGAACCGGCGCAGAGCAGCTTTTCTGTGGAGATATCCAGCATATTCGGGCTGCTGGTGCTCCTGTGCGCGCTGGGAGTATATGTGGGCTACAAGTGCCTGGAAAGCCAGAACGAAAAAAACCAGGGCAGGATAGCGAAGATACAGAACGAATTATTGCAGGAAAACTATCAGGCGGTAAGTAATCTGTATGAGAGCAATGCAAGGCTGTATCATGACCTGAACAACCATTTAGATATCCTCTATCAGCTGCTTGTCTGTGAACGTTTGGACGAGGCAAAAGAGTATATCAGCCGGATCGGCGAGCCCATGAAAGAAATGGTGAAAAAAAGATTTACGGGAAATGATATTATCGATGTCATCATCAGCTGCAAAAAGCAAAAAGCGGAGATGCTCGGAATTAAAACGGATATTGATGCAAGGTTCCCGGTAAATACAGGCATACAGCCCAGTGACGTATGCACGGCTTTAGGGAATCTGCTGGACAATGCGATAGAGGGCAGCAGGGATACGGACAATGCCAGAATCAGTCTGAAGATACAGTGTGTGCATCAGTTTATTTTGATCCAGGTTTCCAATACGGCATCTAAGGAGCCCCAAATTGACCCCAAAACCGGCAGATGGATGACAGATAAGGATGACCGGACGAGGCATGGATGGGGGATGCAGAGCGTAAAAAATATCGTCGAAAAGTATAATGGAACGATGCAATATAAATTCAGCGGAACAGAATTAAGTATAACAATCATACTGTTCTTCTGATGCAATATGTGGATTGGAAGGAGTCGCCCCGGTGGGCGGCTTTTTTGTTCGCGGACATAAAATGAAAGGTTCACGGACAAAACAGGCAAATCTGCGCCGCATTATTATATAATCTTCTTGCAAAATAAAATAAAAAAGGAGATTTAAGTATTATGAAAGTAAGGAAAAACATGATTGCTGTTATGCTCCTGGTGTGTATAGGGTGCAGCGGATGTGCAAAGGGGCAGCCGAAGGCTGATGCCGGGAATAAAATCAGATCGGAGGATGTCAGGAATGCCGGAAATGAAACGAAATCAGGGGATACGGGAAGCACTGCCGGTAAACAGGATTTTCCTGAAACATTTCAGGAGACCATAAATGGAGTTGTTTTCGATACGGTGATTCAGGTATCGGAAGAGACAGAACTTGGGAATCTCCATCAGGTGACGGCAACGCTCCAACGACCGGATGTCGAAAAAGCAAAAGCAGTGTTTGCTGAAGGAAAGACTGCCACGGAGGAGCGGAATGAAACCGAATCAGGTGAGGATGGGAGGGAATACCCCGGCTATACCGGCCATTATGAGGATGGAGCTTTTCTGAGTGCGAGTACGGTCTTGGTTTACAGCACCCCTGTATTTGAGAAAATCTACGGAGCTTTCCGTCTGGATCATGATTACAATGCGGACAAGTATTCCAAAGATGCCGTCATGGAAATAGGCGATCCCCGGACGATATTTGACGCTGCCCTCAAAGACATCAATGGGGCGGGATACCAGCTCGAGGAGGCCGCTTATGATTATTATGCATTGGATCATGAGACCATGGCAAAGGAATACAGGGCGCTTGATAAGTCAGGCAACGAGATTAGCGCAGATGGTCTTTCCTGGGGAGCGGAAAATGACTGTTATTTCTTTGCGGCAGTCCAGCAGCATGAAGGACTCCCTGTCTATTTTGGGAGCCAGGATTTTCCGGAAGACAGCGAAAGCAACCGGCCGGTTCAGGTGCTGTATTCTGCAGGCGGGATAGAAAGGCTGGAAGTTTCACGGCTGTATTCCTTTTCCGAACCGGGAGATGCCGTAAGCTTATTGGATTTTGGCACAGTCGCTGAAACCGTATCGAAAAAGTATGGGGATGTCATAGGGGCTTCCTATACGGTGAAACGGGCCAAGCTGTACAAAATGCCGGTAAAGCTGGCGGACGGCACTTATGACGTAAAGATTGCATGGCTGTTTGAAGTCACGGAATCAGGGACAGACAGCGATACCGGAAAAGAATATGAATATACGCAGTACATGTTCGTCGATGCAGCAGACGGTACGGAGGTGATTTTTTAGTGAAGAAGCGGGAAGGATATTTTCGGACAGAAATCAGCCGCCTGTTCCATAATCAGGGGTTTTACTTTTCTGTTATGGGAATCGTCATGATTTTATTCTTATCGGCAAATGACGGGATGGGAAACATGGGTGGCTCCGTTTTGTCATCTGTGCTGCTGTCCTCCTATGATGCGGGATTTCTGGCGGCTTTTTCCCTGGCGTCAATGCCATATGCGGCATCGTTTACGGATGATCTGGAATATAACTACGCAAAGTACCTGGTCATCCGCGGAAGCTATGGAAAATATGTTTTTTCAAAAATGCTGGTGATCTTCCTTTCTTCCATGCTGGCAATGGGAATCGGCATCACCTGTTTTTCCATGCTGTGTTCCCTGGGGCTGCCGTGGGCAGATGAGGGGATGATGGAATACATATTGATGCATGGGGGATACCGTTCTTTTTTAGGGCAGGGGCAGTATCTGCTGTGGTTTTTGCTCTATGGGATGCAGTGGGGGATTTTTGCTGGAATCCTGTCAATGGCGGCAGCGTTTTTGTCGCTTTTCTGGCCGAATAAGCTGCTGGTATTTTCCGCACCAGTTTTGCTTTACCAGATATTGATTGAATTTGGCGCGGACAGCTTCCGGAAGATATCAGCATTTGACCCGCTCGTGGTCTTTGATGCAAGGCATAATATCTGGGACAGTGATTTGAAAATGCTTGCATGGGCGTTTTTGCTTGGGGCGGCGGCATGGCTGCTCCTTGGTTTTGCAGGCGTGCTGCAGTCAAAAAGGAGGATATGAGCATGGCAGGATATTTCCGGCTTTTACGGCAGATGTTTACAGAAAGGGTATTCAGTCCAAGGACCTATGTAGTTGCAGTTTTACAGGGGGTCATGCTGTATCTGTATACGAGGCCTGTGGCGGCGTTTTCAAAAGATATGGGATATGCGGCAGCGCCGTGGGCATACCCGTTTATCCTGTCAAATATTTTCTTTTTATTGTTATTTATGATTGGGATTATTTACTGTTTTTCAGACGTTCCATTTATGCAGTATAAAAATATGTATCAGGTAATCCGTACAGGAAGGCGCAGATGGGCGGCAG
>Ga0224741_10020_pt1:20000-22176 | contig 22176 bp, 16 predicted proteins | sample LIM_E_Water_Pos_FD_161629 | JGI IMG/M metagenome (GOLD analysis project Ga0224741, IMG submission 161629) | Enriched cells from gastrointestinal tract of the lab mouse from Pacific Northwest National Laboratory (PNNL), Richland, Washington... | ecosystem: Host-associated > Mammals >... | reverse complement strand
ATAAGGAAATTGTTGTTGCAAGCATTGCAAAAGTCAGGGATACCATACCGGATAATCTAGAAAATGTAGAAACCGCAGAAAATGTCAGTGGGAATCCGACAAACCAGTTAGAAGAAACATTGGAAAAAAATTTATCGGATGCAGAAGTGACGCCAGCGGATGTTGTGAATGACCAATCATTGGAAAAATTGCTGGAGCGGGCCGAGGAAGACAAAGAGGAATAAGAACTAAACTGAAAACAGTATGTCAGTTTAGTTCATGTGTCAGTATATAAAACCTTGAGAAATGAGGATAGAAATGAGATCAATATCTGTGCAGGAAATAACAAAAAATATTAAAGAAATGTGCATAGAAGCAAATTATGTGTTATCAGAAGATGTTAAAAGTGCCATTTATCAGAATCAGGAGACAGAATCAAACCAGATTGGAAAACAAATTTTGTCTCAGTTAAAAGAAAATATGGATATTGCAAAAAATGAATCTATTCCGATCTGTCAGGATACAGGAATGGCTGTTATTTTTATGAAGATTGGGCAAGACGTTCATTTTGAAGGCGGAAATCTGGAAGACGCAATTAATGAGGGAATACGCCAGGGATATGAGGAAGGTTATTTGCGAAAGTCAGTAGTAAAAGATCCAGTTGAACGTGTCAATACAAAAGATAATACGCCAGGAGTGATTCATTATGAGATTGTTTCGGGGGATCAGGTCGAGATAACTGTATCACCAAAAGGGTTTGGCAGTGAAAATATGAGCCGGGTTTGTATGTTAAAACCTGCGGATGGCATCGAAGGAATAAAAGATGCAATATTAGAAACTGTAAAATTAGCTGGTCCAAATGCGTGTCCTCCAGTTGTAGTAGGTGTTGGGATAGGCGGTACATTTGAAAAGTGTGCACTATTAGCAAAAAAAGCATTAACACGTGAGTTGGGCTCCCATAATCCTATTCCTTATGTAAGCGAATTGGAGGAGGAAATGTTAGAAAAGATAAATAATATAGGAATAGGGCCAGCTGGACTTGGCGGCAATACTACAGCATTGGGAATAAATATTGAGACATATCCTACACATATTGCTGGACTGCCTGTGGCTATTAATATGTGTTGCCACGTAAATCGTCATAAAAATAGAATCATATAAATCATATGCCGCTTTTTGCGGCACAAGTATAGAAAAGAAGACTTGTCTGCTTAAGAAAAATGTTATTTTTGCATTTTTCTTGGTTGAAATTGAAATGATTGTTGGGCTATTGTTCTTTACTGCCCTAGATTATTTTTCAATCTATCACTTCAAAGAAATGAGGAAATTGAATTGGAAAAACATATTATTACACCATTATCAGATGACAAGGTGTCAGATTTAAAAGCAGGAGATTATGTTTATCTTTCAGGGACACTTTATACAGCTAGGGATGCTGCACATAGAAGGATTTATGAAGCAATGCAGAAAGGAGAGAAAATTCCTTTTGAATTACAAGATAATATTATATATTATCTTGGACCATCTCCAGCGAGGGAGGGGCGTCCCATAGGTTCTGCAGGTCCAACTACAAGTAGCCGTATGGATAAATATACTCCTATATTATTAGAAAATGGATTAAAAGGGATGATAGGTAAGGGGAAGAGATCTAAAGAAGTGATTGATTCTATGCATAAAAATAATGCAGTTTATTTTGCAGCAATTGGCGGGGCAGGTGCTCTATTATCTAAGTGCATTAAAAAATCAGAAGTAATCGCATATGAAGATCTTGGAACAGAAGCAATTCGCAAACTGGAAGTTGAAAATCTTCCCGTTATTGTTGTAATTGATTCTGATAAAAGAAACATGTATGATGAAGCCTTAAAGGGGATATGATAAAAAAGAAAGTGGTTTCATTGTTTGTTTAATAGTATTTGAAAGATTTGCGTATGCAAAGCTAAAAGTTGTAGCTTATATTTTATTCTCGCGTAAGCAATGAGCCAAACGCAATGCTTGCAAGAAACTGAAAGTTCCTTTGCACTTGACGACTGCGCGAGGGATACTTGACTTACTTGGTTTAGAATTGCCTAATCGTTAATTGCAAAAAGTAGACAACTTCCTATGTGCAAGCACAACGGATCTGTCTATTTTCTGCAATTAACTGTGAATAGTAACTAAGGTAACAGGCAATGACAAAAAAATTGAAAAAAGTTGTTGA
>Ga0224741_10020_pt1:0-15000 | contig 22176 bp, 16 predicted proteins | sample LIM_E_Water_Pos_FD_161629 | JGI IMG/M metagenome (GOLD analysis project Ga0224741, IMG submission 161629) | Enriched cells from gastrointestinal tract of the lab mouse from Pacific Northwest National Laboratory (PNNL), Richland, Washington... | ecosystem: Host-associated > Mammals >... | reverse complement strand
CCAGGCGGGGAGTTTGACTGGGGCGGTCGCCTCCGAAAGGGTATCGGAGGCGCTCAAAGGTTCCCTCAGAATGGACGGAAACCATTCAAAGAGTGCAAAGGCAGAAGGGAGCTTGACTGCGAGGCTGACGGGCCGAGCAGGTACGAAAGTAGGACTTAGTGATCCGGTGGTATGAAAGTGGGATTGCCATCGCTCAACGGATAAAAGCTACCCTGGGGATAACAGGCTTATCACTCCCAAGAGTTCACATCGACGGAGTGGTTTGGCACCTCGATGTCGGCTCATCGCATCCTGGGGCTGTAGCAGGTCCCAAGGGTTGGGCTGTTCGCCCATTAAAGCGGTACGCGAGCTGGGTTCAGAACGTCGTGAGACAGTTCGGTCCCTATCCGGCGCGGGCGTAGGATATCTGAAAGGAGCTGGCCTTAGTACGAGAGGACCGGGCTGGACGGGCCGCTGGTGTACCGGCTGTCATGCCAATGGCACGGCCGGGTAGCCAAGCCCGGGAGGGATAAACGCTGAAGGCATCTAAGCGTGAAGCCCCCCTTGAGATGAGATATCCCCGGAGGAATCCGGTAAGACCCCTCAGAGACGATGAGGTGGATAGGGCAGGGGTGGAAGCATGGCAACATGTGGAGCTGACTGCTACTAATAGGTCGAGGGCTTAACCAAGAAAGTGCAGGAGTCAGGGTAGTAGGATGGAGTTCAGTATGCAGTTTTGAAGGTATCATAGTAAGTGATGCTTATTAAGGCCTAGTGGCTCAGTTGGTTAGAGCGCCGCCCTGTCACGGCGGAGGTCGAGGGTTCGAGTCCCTTCTGGGTCGTTTTGTTTTAAAATATGGGATCTTAGCTCAGCTGGGAGAGCATCTGCCTTACAAGCAGAGGGTCACAGGTTCGAGCCCTGTAGGTCCCATTTACTTCTAAAAGAATTATGCCGATGTGGCTCAATTGGCAGAGCAGCTGATTTGTAATCAGCAGGTTATCGGTTCGAGTCCGATCATCGGCTTATGGATGGATTCCCGAGTGGCCAAAGGGGGCAGACTGTAAATCTGTTGGCTTCGCCTTCGAAGGTTCGAATCCTTCTCCATCCATTACCTAAGATAATGAAATCATATGTTATAAAAGGAAAAAAACTGCATATAATTGATTTATCAAGGTTTAATTATGCCGCGGGGTGGAGCAGCTAGGAAGCTCGTCGGGCTCATAACCCGAAGGTCATAGGTTCAAATCCTGTCCCCGCTACTTAGATATTTTAATAATGTCTATATGCCCAGATAGCTCAGTTGGTAGAGCAGAGGACTGAAAATCCTCGTGTCACTGGTTCGATTCCGGTTCTGGGCATTCTGTCTATCTGAAAGATGGACAAGATGGGATATTAGCTCAGGTGGTAGAGCACTTGACTTTTAATCAAGTTGTCCGGGGTTCGAGTCCCCGATGTCTCATTATTTTAAGACCCAGTAAAATTAATATTTACTGGGTTTTTGTTTTTTGGGGAGTTGACATGTAGTTTTAAGGGAAGGAATTTTCTAATGTTTGGTAGGTGGGGAAGAGGAAAAAAGCATAATATTATTGAATATGATATGGAAAATAAAAAGCCAGTGATTCACTGCAGTATTTGTAATGGAGAAAAGATTGCTGGATTTAAAGATATTCATACAGGCAAATTTGAAGAGATTATGTTGATTAAAAATGAAAATGACTTATGGTTATTTAAAAACAAGTATGGTTTAGAGGGGGAGATACCAAAGGAATATTAGAACGTGCTTGGCAAAATGTACTTTTCATGAAACAAATTATATGTTAATATGCTTTTTTCTACTATCAGAAAGTTCTGATTTTGTGGTGGATTCCAACAAGAAATGTAAAGAACTTTATTCTCGCGTAAACAACGGGCCAAACGCAAGCTTGCAAGGAACTAAAAGTTCCTTTGCACTTGGCGGCTGCGCGCGGGTTGCTGAACATCTAGTGGATATTCGTTTAGCAACTACCAAAGCGGAGCGGAAACTTAATTATTATTAGGGCACAAGTGAAGTCTGTGCTCTTTTTTTAGTGGAAATAACAGAATAGGTCAAATAAAAAGCAACTAGCATCATAGACAAATATATGTATTCTAGATATTATTTTTATTGATAATATCAATAAATTCTTTAGAAATGATAAACTGTATATTGCATGGTTTAAAAAGTTAAAAATGGAGGAGGTAAGCTAATCAAAATGAATAATAAGAAAATGTATGCTAAAACATGTTCTTTGGTTTTGACAGCAGCTATGGTTATTTCTACAATAACAGTAGCACAGACTGGAGAAGCAAAAGTAAATTCAATTTCACTTAGCAAGAAAAATGTTTCTATTACTGTTGGCTCTAAGAAAAAGGTTACAGTAAAAAATACAACAAAGAGTAAGATTACGAGTGTAAGTTGGACTGTTAATAAGGCTGGTAAAAAGATTGTAAAATTAACAAAAAAGACTAAGTCAGGTGTGACAATCAAAGGACTGAAGAAGGGAAAGGCAACAGTAACTGCTAAAATTAAAGCAGCAAAAGGAATTTACCAAAAGTCGGTTAAAGTTATTGTACAGAAAAAACAAAATGTAACACCTGCTGAGAGTGAAAAACCGACAGAGACAGAGCATCCGATTGAAACAGAGGAACCATCAGTAACGAAAAAGCCAGAGATTTATGGAGAAGCTGGAAAGGTTTCTGCATATGATGTGCAAAAGACAAATTATACATTGAATATTGATTCATCAAATAAGGTACATGATATTAGTGAATTATTATATGGTATTTTTATTGAGGATATTAATTTTGCTGCGGATGGCGGATTGTATGCAGAAATGGTGCAGAATCGTTCTTTTGAATTTACTAAACTGGCTACCGGCAATGAAAAACATGCATGGAGTGATGTTGGAAAAGTAACTGCAGAAGTAGTGAAAAATGATGATAAAGGATGCTTAAATGTTAATAATCCAAATTATATGGTATTAGAAAATAAATCTGCAGAACCTTCTGGAATCTCTAATGTCGGATTTTTGGATGGCATGTCCATTGTAAAAGATGCAAAATATAAGTTTTCTATTTATGCACGCGGATTAGAGGGATATACTGGGCCAGTTCGTGTAGCAATAATGAATGGAAAAGATACCGCGGCAGAAGGTACTATTGAGACAATTTCTGCAGAATGGAAAAAGTACGAGTTGACATTGACTTCTTCTGTAACTTCTTATAAGGATGTTCAGTTGCGGGTAATGATTCATCAAGGTAAAGCTGCAATTGATATGGTTTCCTTATTTCCAGAAGATACTTTTAAAGGAAGGGAAAATGGTCTTAGAAAAGATTTGGCTGAAAAGTTGGAAGCATTGAACCCAGCTTTCTTAAGATTTCCAGGGGGATGTGTCGTTGAGGGGGTAAATCTTGATGCAGCATATGAATGGAAGGATTCTATTGGCGTAGGACCGGATGGAGAACCGCTAAAGTTTAATGGAACATATGGAGATGTGGCAACCCGAAAGCAGGGACAGAATATCTGGACAAACGAAAATACTACGGAAGATAAGTATCCATGTTTTATGTCTTATGGTTTGGGATTTTATGAATATTTTCAGTTGGCGGAAGATTTGGGTGCAATCGGTGTTCCAGTAGTGAATTGTGGAATTAGTTGTATGATTGGAAATCCAAATGCACCAGCTCCAGATGTTAATTCAAAGGAGTTTAAGCGATATGTGCAGGATGCTTTAGATTTAGTGGAATTTTGTAGAGGCGATGAATCTACAAAATGGGGTGCAGTCCGCGTAGCATTGGGACATAAAGATCCATTTGAACTAAAATATATTGGCATTGGTAATGAGCAATGGGGAAATAGGTTCTTTCAACACTATGAGGCATTTGTGGATGCATTTGATGAAGCTAAGGCAAAAAATCCTGAGCTTTATGGAGGCGTAGAGCTAATGTTTTCTGCAGGAGTAGATGATGGAGATAGTGGTATTGACTATATGCCTGCGTACAAAGAAGCTGCTGACTGGCTTGCAAAGCATCCAGGAAAGACAATAAATGATTTTGCAGGTGCGATTGACCATCATTATTATAATGAGCCAGATTGGTTCTTAACACATGCGGATTATTATGATGAAAAGAATTACAGCAGGGATACTGATTCAATGACGGATACAAAGTTTGGTGGAGGAATCAATGTATTTTTAGGAGAATATGCAGCGAGGTCAAATACTTTAAGGGCAGCTTTGGCGGAAGCAGCATATATGACTGGATTAGAGCGGAATGGTGATATTGTTAAAATGGCAGCATATGCTCCATTGTTTGGAAATCTGACGGCAATGCACTGGGCACCTGATTTGATATGGTTTAACAATCATACATCTACATCGTCTATTAACTATTATGTACAGAAGATTTTTGGGAATAATGCAGGAACATCTTTGTTAAAGTCAGATTTTACAGGAGCAGAAATCGTAGGGAATCCTTTTAAGGGAAAAGTAGGAGTTGGTACATGGAGCACTTCTGCAGAATTTGATAATGTAAAAATTGTAAATAATGAGACTGGTGAGGTCTTAGCACAGGATGATTTTTCACAGAATGATTTTGCAAAAAATTGGCAAAAAGTTTCTGACGGGAATTGGTCAGTAAAAAATGGTAAGCTTATACAAGCTAGCACAAATACTGATACAATGAAATATTCAACAACAGGTACTGTTGCATATTTTGGGGATACTGGCTGGTCAAATTATACCTTTACAGTTGATGCAGTTAAGATAGGAGGAGACGAAGGATTTTTGATTCCTTTTGCTGTAAATAGTTCTAAAAATAATTATTTTTGGAATATCGGCGGATGGGGCAATACGGTTTCTTGTCTTCAGCAGGTAAGCAATGGCACCAAGTCAGATCAGTTATATGGAACAGTAAAGAATTGCAGGTTAAACACAGGAGATACATACAAATTAAAGGTAGTTGTTACAAATAATAATGTAAAATGCTATTTGAATGATACACTTTATGTTGACTGTAATCTTCCAAAAACAAGTAATGCAGAGAGCTATCAGGTAGTTAGTACGGATAAGACTGGAGATATCATTATTAAGATGGTCAATGTTACAGAATATCCGAAGACATTTGCAATTGATATCAAAGGGGCAGAAACGATTGGTGAAACTGCTTCTGTGGATGTAGTTGCAGGTGACAGTTTAAGTAATGATAATATTCTTGAAAAAGAGGAAGATGTAACATTAGTATCGTCGGAAGTTTCAGGGATTCAAAAACAGTTTAATTATACAGTGCCACAGTATTCTGTAACTGTGCTTCGCGTTAAAACAAAATAAATAGCAATTTTGCATAAAAAAACTGCAGGAGCTATTCTTTAGATATTGCAATTGTGTAGAGAGGGCAATACCGAAGGAGAAAGGCTCCTGCATTAAAAAATATTATATCACGAATTCGTATTTTGTAAATGACTGTAATATATTCTGTTTAATTATGTAATAAAATCAATTTTATAATAATTTTCTAAAGATTATAAATTTAGTTAATATATAATTTCTAATTACTCATTATATCTTGAAATGCAATAAAGTCTTTATCTTGTATATATGAATCATATAATTCTTGTACAAAAATATAATCTTTTGTCTCATTATAGATTACTAATTCACAGAGGTGACCGATGAAAGATGGCTGATAAATGTCACCACCTAATATAATCCATTTTACATAGCGATTTGTAGGAACATTTTCCATAATATTGACCACTTCGCCATTAATAAAAACTGTAGCGGTTTCTGTCTGTGCATTATAACTGATTACATAGTGATACCATTTATCTGGAAGAAGCTGCCGGGCACTAATATCATACCAGCCGTTAATTTCCTTTGCGTCCTGAATGCGGAAATCGGAGTGGCCTTCCCAGGCAAGTGGAATGATTCCGCAAAATCCACTTTCAAATTTGACATAGAGGGCGGCAGACCAAAAATGTAGTAATTCTGGTTTAATCCAGAGAGCGATGGTATAACTATCATTTACAATAGCAGTTGGAGGAATGTATACTGTGTTTTTTTCAGTAGGACCTCCAGGAAAATATAAAGCCTTGGAGTTGGAAAAAATTCCCTGCTTAAATTCAAGTCCCTCTCCATTTATAATTCCTTGCAGGCTTCCATCTTCTGAAATTAAACTTTCATTTAAGCGGAATGTATAACTGCTGAGAATATTTTTAAGATATTTATTGGCAAAATCGGTAAATTCTCCAACAGGCAGCGGTTTTGCATAATAAAATCCTTGGGCAATCTGGCATCCGCAGCGTGTAATAAAGTCTATCTGTTCCTTTGTTTCTATCCCTTCTGTGACAACATTTATTTTCAGATCACGGCACATTGCTATGACATTCCGAATTACTTTTTTTCCGCGGATATCATTAGAGGAGACATGCAAAAATTGCCGATCAATTTTTATAGTATCAACTGATAGGTCTTTTAATAAGTTTAGGGCAGAAAAGCCAGAACCAAAATCATCAATTGATACAAGGAATCCCTTTTCATGTAATAAATCAATCATTTTTACAAGCTCATTACTGTCTATAATAAATGTACTTTCTGTAATTTCAATCTCTAATTCGTTTGTATTGATACCATATTTATTTGCAATTTTCTCTAATTCATCAGGAAAATGTTTATTGTAGAGATGAAGTCTGGACATATTAAAAGAAATAGGAATATGCTCATATTTTTTGCCAGTCCAGGAAGCTTTTAGACGGCAGACTTCCTCATATATGTACATGTCTAGTTTCGAGATAAATCCATTTTTTTCAAATAATGGAATATAGACTCCCGGAAGGCGCAGACCATCTACCGGATGCTGCCATCTAGAAAGCGCTTCCGCACCATATAGTTTGGAAGAAACCATATTAACTTTTGGTTGAAGAAATAGTTTGAAATCGCCGTTTTTTAAGGCATCATCCATCTCTAATTCGATGTTCCGGTTTGTTTCCAGTGTCTTGTCATATGCCTTGAAGACTGTGTAGCGATTTTTGCCATTATATTTTGCCTGATACATAGCAGAATCGCATTTGGCCAGAATATCGTCTAGAGGCTGTGATGCCTTTTGGTTCAATACAATACCGATACTTAATGAAATGAGCGAGAGGATATCTTTTCGAAAATTCATATTTTCAAGATTTGTTAGCAAATTTTTAGCAATTTCTTCTGTATCTTTTTTGGTAAGAGATCCATCTAGTATTACAACATATTCATCACCGCCAATACGGGAAGAAAACCCATGAGTATTGGTAGCAATTAAACGGGCAATGTTGACGAGAAGCCGGTCACCCATACTATGTCCATAAATGTCGTTGACACGTTTAAAATTGTCAACATCTATAAACATTGCATGGAGTATGCTTTCTCTTGGTAAAGAAAGATAATAATCGTACAGTCCCCGTCGATTAGCAAGCCCTGTCAGATAATCGCATTCTGCTAAATCTGATTTTTCTATTGTAAAGATATCTGCAGATGATTTTTCCATAGCGAACCCTCCCGTTGGAATGATATTACATAACATTATATCATATTAATTGTCAGAAATATATGGAAAAATTTTGGTTTCCTGCGTTCTGTTGTTTTGTAGCTGTTATACGAGGTTATTCATTATCATATATATATAATTAATGCGTCACCAAGTGATATTTCACCGTAAATCCTTAAGGTTGGGAATCCCTCTGATTGATTTTGATTTTGTTCCCGCAGGGTTCCCAAAGATCTCTTTAAGTGGTTTTCTACATTCCATGTTTTTGGAATATAAAGTATTACATTGCCGAAGGATACTTCAAGGTTAATATCGGCAACTCCATTTTTGATTACCGCATTGTCAAAATAAATCTTCATTTCTCCGAAGCTATTTTCAAACGTGGCATTTATTAGTGCATCTGTGTTGACATATTTTGCACAGGAGCCAAAGGAGTTTTCAAAATGCAGTATTTCTCCATTATTTTCGTAAAAAACTTTTTTTCCGCTGTCTGCAAAATCAAAACCATTATATTTTGTGCCGTATTTTTGATAACGTTTTGGAAACATAATGGTTAAACCGATGCCAGCTAGCAAGGCTGCTCCCAGAAGAGTCCAGGGAGAAAAATGTGTTATTTTTAATACGTCATCATATAATATTGCAATAAATGCTAAACTAAAAAGAATCTTAAAAAAGTTTCGGCGACGCACTCCATCTAGTAAAAGCCAGATAAGAAAGATGGTCAGGAAAATATCAAAGAATGAAATGTGAAGAAAGAATGGGCAGGCATGTCGCCTGTTAAGCAGTAGGGATGCGGCTCCTAGTAGAAAAAGCAATCCCCAGAAAAGTTTGCCAAATGAAAATCTGTTATCATTCATAATGAACCTCATTTCCGCACAGTATTGCCATACAAGAATTTATGGTTTTGTATAGGGTTCTGTACTTGTTATATTGTTTGCATGAATTCTTTTTTCTTCCAGTTTATTTTTTAATGGCTTATAGTAATTGCGCGATACGTATACTTGTTTATGTGTATTGCGAAATTCTATCACACTGGAAGCAGCCAGATTGCGGTTTATGGCATACACCTGGTTTGTATTTAAAATTGCAGATTTGGAAATTCTCATAAAAAAACCAGGGAGAAGTTCTTCTAATTCATACAATTTAAATTTTGTTTGAAAGATATCGTCAATGGTGTGTGCTTCAATTCCCCGAATTCCTGTTTCAAAAAATAGAATATCATCTAAATTGAGATAATATTCCGTCTCATTTTTGAATAATATCATCTTATCAGATGAATTATCGGTTTCAAATAAAATCTTTTGTATTTTCTGAACCTTTTCTGTTAAGATGGGGCATCGAATAATTACTTCCTCTTCCTGTAAAAGTTCGTCCAATTCAATTCGTATTTTCATGTTTATACCTTGCCTTTTCCGGTTTTGAATGCCCTAAAATTATTATTTGCTAAGCCATAAAAAGGGATAAACAAATTTTCCAGTTTTTTGCTGGATTACCTGTGAAATAGCTGGATACCATTATTATAGAGAATTGTAATGGGTTTGTAAATACGAATAGAGTAAGAGGTAGGATTTGGGAGGTAACAGGTATAAAGGGGGAAGTTTATTTGTATTTGGCATTGACACAAAAGTTTCACAATTTTGCCAATTTCTAGGACATAAATTGACATAAAAAATTTTTAAATTAATTAGCAGGTAGCCTGGCAAGTGTAGCAACTTGACCAATGCAGCGAAGGAGGAACAGATGGAGTATGATGAGCGGATTCAGACAAAGGAGGGGCTAAAAAATCTAATAAATCAGCAGCAAAAAGTGATATTGTATGGAGAAAAATCATTGGCTGTGATTTTATTGAGGTTTTGTCTGTCAATTGATGAGGGGGAAAAGGTTAGGGGATTGGCCTTTACACAAACTAAATCAGAGCATATAGCTTTCGATGAATTCGTGGTAAAACCGATTGAGGAGTATTTGATAACAGAGGATAGCCAGATCATTATATTAGGGCGCGATGAGGAGGCGTGTCATTTGTTGAGAGAGAGGGCAGCAGGATGGAATGGACAGCAGATATGTTATATTGATTATGGTTTAATAGCAGAGTTGTCTTGGGAAGACAATGTAAAACTGGATTTTCTTTGTGTCGGTTTTACGAAATGTGGTACTACATCATTATATTGGGCTTTAAGGAAAAATAAGCAAATCTATATGCCAAAGGAAAAGGAAATTTTATATGGAAAGTGGAAGGAACAATACATTGATGCTCCAGAACGTTTTCGGGAAATGTATTTTTCTGGAGTCTCTAAAAAGAAGAAGTTGGGATGTATTGAGCCGACCTATTTTCGGAGAGCCAATTTTGTGTACGAAAGTTTTGGGAATACTCCGAAAGTTTTATTTATGCTGCGAAATCCAGCAGACGCCACTTATTCTTATTTTAAAATGAAAATGCGGCGGAGTGATGATCCGATTCACAGGATGTACTTTAAAAAGTACAGGAAATATACACCTGAAATGTTCAAGGAGTATTTGGAAGATGATATTTTTTCTGGAAAGGATCGAAGGTTTTCTTATGATATATGGCTAAAGGAGTATTTAAAGTATTTTGATCGGGAATCAATTAAAATAATTTTCTTTGAGGAGATTATAAGAGAGCCACAGAGAATATTATCAGAAATTCAGGAATTTATTGGGGTGGAACCTGTAAAGGGGTTGGAACTTCCTCACAGCAATACGGGGAAGAAGGTTTCTAAAAATTATTTTTGTGCTAGAGTAAATGGTAAGCTGCACAAGAAAAGTTTGAAATATAAGGAGTCCGGTACAGAAAAGCAAAGAAAGCGTTTCCGAAAGATTCGAAATTTTATTTGGAAATATACGTTGATTGATAATGATGAGAAAATATCTATGGAAGAAAAAACTATATTAATGGAATATTACCATAATTCAATTCAGGAAATAGAGAAGATAGAAGGAAGAAGCCTTAAAGGAGTTTGGTATTAGAGATAAGGTAACATGATTTATATTGCGCATATAATAGAGAATATCATTACATATTCTGAATATTTTGGAGGGTATTGTAATGGAAATATATGTGGTTCAGCCTAATGATACGGTTGACTCTATTGCACAGTACTATCAAGTACAAGTGCAAAATATTATATATATAAATCAGTTGGTGTATCCTTATGCACTGGCGATTGGCCAGGCGTTGTTGATTCCTACAGGGAATGGAGCAGGAGAACGGCGTGGGGTTATAACGAATGGGTATGCGTATCCTTTTATTAACCAGAGCGTGTTGGAATCGACACTTCCTTTTTTGACTAATTTATCTATTTTTTCGTATGGGTTTACAGGCCAGGGGGATTTGATTCCTCCTACTTTAAATGATACATGGATGATTTCTCTTGCATCCCAGGCGGATGTTAATGCTATATTGACTTTAACGCCAATGGATGAGATGGGGCGTTTTAATAATAGGCTTATCAGTGAAATGGTAAATGATAATGAGGCCAAGCAAAGGTTAATAGAAAATCTGCTTGTTACACTGGAAGAAAAAGGATATCGCGGGGTAGATGTAGATTTTGAATATATTCTTGCTGAGGACAGGGATGCATTTACAACCTTCGTAGCAGACCTGACAAGGATAATGAATGAAAATGGTTATGAGGTGTCGGTAGCATTGGCTCCTAAGACATCAGCTTCACAGCCTGGTTTATTATATGAAGGAAAAGATTATGGAGGATTGGGGGCAGCAGCAAATTCTGTATTATTAATGACGTATGAGTAGGGTTATCGACGTTATATACGAAGTTAAAATAACCAGGCTGATACGGTTTAATGTCTGGGGAGGCGCGGATAAATGTGGATTTTAAAAGCATCTTCGTTTCCCCTGCCATATTTATCCTTAAGATAAGTTGCCTTATCAATAATCTCTTTTAAGGCTATGTTTTTTGCTTCGGCATCAAGTGACCAATATATTTCCAGAAGCTTCTCCGTTTTTGGGAGAAGTTCTTTTCCGAAATTTTGGATAGAGGTTTCTTTCTCTAACATTATTTCTAAATTTTTCTTTTGTTCCAGCAAAGTGCTTATTTTTTCATTTAGTTTAGATGATCTTGCCAGAAAAAGTTCTTTTGAGTATACGCCCTGCTCCATTAGGTCGCAGGCATTGTCTAATTGCTTTTCTAGTTTATTTAATTCTGATACGATATGCTGCAGCGCATTCTTTTCTAATTCGGGATTATCGGAATTGTCTGTTTCATTTATTTTCGTTTTATATTCCTTAAGCCATTCGCTTAAAGAACTGATAAAATGTTGTTCTACAAGATCAAGGTATGAGGAATGGCAGTCACATCCCTTTGTATTACATAATAAAACATATCTTTTTTTACCTTCCAGTTTTCTTTCGTTTCTTGGCTGGCAGTACATGGTATGGCCGCATTTTCCGCATTTTAGAATTGTTGCAAATGGATTTTTTAATGTCCTGTCAACTGGAGCAGAATGTGCCTTCGTATGGGCGAATCGGCCACGTGCCTTTTCCCATGTCTCCTTATCTATAATTGGTTCGTGGATTCCATCAACACAGACTGTGTCATTCCCGATTTTTCTTTTTTCAACCAAGGCGCCGTTCTCCATTTCTTTAACCTTTTTCTTTCGGCCATAGTGGACTTTTCCAATATATACATCATTCTTTAATAGATGTATGACAGATGGGGCACTCCAAACATTCCCTTTATTTGTTTTAATCCCAAGCTCCGCCAGTTTGCCTGCAATCCTGCTTGCACCTAGCCCATCCAGATAGAGGTTAAAAATCATTTTCACAACTTTTGCTTCGTCTTCATTGATCTGCAATGTATAGCCTTTTTCTTTTGGCAGCTTTACTTTAATATATCCATAGGGTGGTTCTGACCCTACCCACTTTCCTTCCTTAACAGAAGCTTCCCTTCCATGTACTAAACGTTTTTTAATCATGTTTAGTTCCTGCCTTGCCATAAGGGATTTAAATTCGACAGTTGTGCTATCTATTTCATTAGACATATCATATGTTTTTGATGGCGTAATAATAAGGGTATTGGAATATAAAAATGTTTGCTGGATGATTCCCTGGTCGATCATGTTGCCGCGCCCTAAACGGTCAATATCAATACAGAGGACTCCCTTGATGCCCCCGCTTTCTACAGTGGAGAGAAGCTTTTGCATTACTGGGCGCGCTGCTATGGAATCACCAGATACAATTTCTTCAAAGATATCTTCGTCTTTCAATAATATTCCCATTCGGTTTGCCAGGTCGAGCAGCTCTCTCCTGTGCCTGGCAAGTGTTTCTCCCTCGCCTTTTAATTCGGCTTCCCAGTCTTCCCGGGATTTCCTGAGATATATTAGATATCTTCCGGTCTCCATAAGGATTCCCCCTTGCTATGATATGATGAGTTATAAAAGGTCGATTTATTCTCGCGTACGCAACGAGCCAAACGCAAGCTTGCTTGCACTTGGCGACTGCGCGCGGGTCAAATACCCCGCCCCTCTGGGGCGAACTTGCTAAAGGGAAGCTAAGTCATGCCCCGTTGCAGCGGGGTATTTGACTATTTCATTTTCATTTGTTCTAGGTTTTTCCTTTGTTAGCTTCAAGATCAGAATTTTTTGCAACGTACATACAGAATAGTATTATGATAAATGTTTGTTAATACATGGTATGTACGAAAATAAAAATTGTTATCTGAGGTTTTTTATATTTACTTATCTTTTCAATTAAAGTACAAAAAGTTTACCAAAAAACTATGAAAAATCATAAAAATAGTTAAAAGTTTTAGTAAAATATGATATACTGTGGTATGGCTATTTTGTTTTGAAGTGGTGTTTGTTAAAGAGGATAGCTAGAAAGTTATTATTTTTTTGAAAAGAAGGTGAATATTATGATATTGACTGACAAAATAATAAGGAAAATGAGTATTGATGGAGGGCTTATTGAGCCTTTTTCGGAAGATGCTTTGCAGAGTGAATCATATGATTTGGCTATAGGTTCTACCATTGCTGTTTTAAAAAAAGAAGTGAGATGCCTTGATTTAACTTTTCAGAATGAAATAGACAGTATTTATGAAAAAATTGAATTGCCTTTAGCAGGATATACATTATCACCTAAAGAATATATACTTGTTTCTTTGCAAGAGAAGGTGAATCTTACTGAAAATATTACGGCACATATCAGACCAAGAACTAGATTTACTCGGCTGGGTTTAATTGTAAGCGATCAACATTGTAATTCCACGTATAGTGGAAATTTAAGATTGGGTTTATTTAATGCGACGGATTATGCAATTAAGATTGTTTCTGGGATTAAAATTGCCCAAATAGTATTTGAAGAACTAAAAGAGAAACCATCAGAGGACAAGTTGTACAAAAATAAAATAAATGCTGTCTATCAAAATGAGGAGGAATTTGTTGGTGCTAAGTTTTCTGATGAATTTGAACAAAAAGTCAAGGATGTAGTGGATAGTCTGCTTAAGAGGAAGGATTAAATGTCTGATAAATTAAGTATTTTAATAGATAATTATATAGATAAATGTGGTTATACTGCCAAGAGTAAAGACGATGAATTAATTATTGAAAAAGCCAAAAAGCAAATTAAACAGGAAATTTCTAAAGAGATTTGTGAAGTAATGAGGGATAAAGCATTAAGAGAGGCTGATACTATTATTAAAAACAGGGTAGAGATGCATCATATTAAAGAGTTGAGGAAGCTCGCTATTGAAGGATTGATAGTAGCTTTTTTTGTAGGTTTGTTAGTAAATCAAGTTACAGATATCATAGGTTTTTTAAAGGGAACGGTAACTCTAGATTCTATAATACCTACAATAATATTAGTCTTATTCTTTTCATCTATTTGTATGCTAATCTTTTTACTTGAATTTATTTCAACGTTTATAAAGTTGTGGAGGAAAGCAAAAAATGAGACAAATTAATGCTGGGAAAAAATACATGCATTTTAAGGGGAATGAATATGAAGTAATAGACATTGCAATTCATTCTGAAACAAAGGAAAAGTATGTAGTATATAGAGCTTTATATGATGATGAGAAAATTTATGTGAGGCCATATGATATGTTTGCCTCAGAAGTGGATAAAAATAAATATCCAGAAGCTACATAACAAATAAGAACCCGAAACATAAGAACCGAAAGCCCCAACTGTAAATTTGAGGCTTAAAATCTCTAAACAAAAAAGGATGCACCAAACATCCTTTTTTCTTACTTGGCTACAATAAACCTGCAGGGACTATTCTTTAGATATTGCAATTGTGTAGAGAGGGCAATACCGAAGGAGAAATGCCCCTGCATTAAGAGATATTATAGCACGTTATATTATTTAGTAAATGACTGTAATATATTTAATAAGTGCAATAATAAAATATATTTTAGTATTCTTATGATATTTGCATCATTCAATTTTATTATCAAGTATTATGCATGAATTTTTTCAATATTCCTTTTTTCTTCATTTACATAAAT
>Ga0224741_10018_pt1 | contig 22598 bp, 28 predicted proteins | sample LIM_E_Water_Pos_FD_161629 | JGI IMG/M metagenome (GOLD analysis project Ga0224741, IMG submission 161629) | Enriched cells from gastrointestinal tract of the lab mouse from Pacific Northwest National Laboratory (PNNL), Richland, Washington... | ecosystem: Host-associated > Mammals > Digestive... | reverse complement strand
GGATTCAGAAATGCGCGACGCTATGCGTCTGATCCCGGCTTGTAAAATCAGGAGGTTTATGGTAGTATGGAGATACGAAAATGAGAGGGAAAGCAGGTGGGAAGATTGACAGTGGCGGATAAGCAACATCGTCTTTTCAAGGATAACATTCCATTGGCTGAATTTGTGTTACGCATTATCACTGATAAACCAGATTGTCCCAGTTCGTTTTATGGTTGCTGATGAAATGTGTGTATAAATATATATTCTACATATATTTATCCTTGTAGTATACAGATAAATAATGTATGAAATATATTTTTATAGTGGAGATTCATCATGGATAAGAAGATACAGCGGATATTAAATATTATCATGAGTTGCTTTGTAGGCGTGTTCATTGGTTCAGGGTTATATAGATACTGGCATTTCCGAAAATATCCAGAGTTATATTTTATACAGTCTGCCCCTTGGTATACCAGTATTATAGTGCAGGGGTTACTTACGCTTATACTATTAGCAATTTGTATGATAATAAAGGCCATTTTTATGGAGAAGATAGAAATGATGAAGAAAATTGCATTGATTTTAGGAATTGTTTTTCTGACTTTGACATTTATAGGTGGATTCTATGTAATTGATAATCATGGAGAAGTAAATGCTGGATATGCAACCATACCAGGGCTTTGGACTATGATATGTTTCGGATATTACAAAAATAAAAAACAAGGTTAAATTTTTCCGAATGATCAAATCTGACAGATATATCAGCGTGATTGTGGTATTCTGCTAGAAGTGCAAATCGTGATTGCCGGAGGATCTTTGATTATGAATAAGTTATGGTCAGAATTAAATAGAACAATGCAGGCGCAAATCAAAAAGAAAGATACTTATGAAGCAGGTATTGACACATTATTTGATTTGCGGAATCAGTTAATGGAAACCTTAACATCATTTAATGGGGAATTAAGCAGAGAAGATTTTGACGCAATTCCATTTATAAATGTAGACGGTTATCACAGCAAAACGATTGCATATTCAATTTGGCATATTTTTCGTATTGAAGATGTCGTTGCACACACATTGATAAGTGAAGACGAGAAGTGTTTTTTTCGGGAAATTATCGAGAACGTATCAAATCACCTATAATCACAACAGGAAATGAACTTGTAAAAGGGCAGATTGCAGATTTTTCAAAACGACTTAACTTGAAAGAACTTTATTCCTATATTTTTGAGGTAAAGGAGAGCACCGAGAAGATAATCCATAGTTTATCCTATGATGAATTGAAAAAGAAAATTCCAGAAGAAAGAAAAGAACACTTAAAATTATTAAACGTTGTAAGTAATGATGAAAATGCAATTTGGCTTATGGATTATTGGTGTGGTAAAGATATTCGTGGGTTAATACAAATGCCGTTTTCAAGACATTGGATTATGCACGTAGAAGCAAGTTTACGTATAAAAAACAAGATACATTCATAAGTGCAAATTTAAGTTTTTCCAAACAATCACTACCACAATTGTAACTAAATAAGTAACATAGCGCCAGAGTGTATAGAAAAAACCTATGCGCTCTACTTTATTGTAAAGGAGCAGATTTATGGGCAAAGACAGTAAGGCAGATAGTGTCAAGATCTGATTGTGTCAAGACTTTTTCGCAAATTTAATTTCCGCCATTTGGCAGCAGTCAGCCATAATATCAGACAGCAGTTCCTCCTCCGGTTTGGAGAGATGATCCATGTTCCTGTAACGGCGGGTTCCCCATTGTTTCGCAAGGCAGGACAGAGGGCACCCGACAGCACCCGCCCATATAAATTATCGTGGAAGGGCATTATGTAGGCGCTGAAAAAACGGAAACGGTATTTAAGCGGATCGGATAAGATTTTCCGAGGGATTATCAAATGCGCCGATTGCGGGAAGGCCATGTTTGCCAAAGCCAAGCAGAAAAGAAAGCGGAACAATGTGTTAGACGAGGCTTTCTACGGCTTTACCAAGTACCATGAGTTTGGGAAAGTGGGCTGTTCGTCACACACCATGGAGGTGAGGGCGGTTTACGAAGTTGTGCTTGCAGACATTCAGAAACATGCAGGACAGGCACTGACAGACAGGAGAGCAATGGTAACGGGAATTGCGGAGCGCCTTAATCTTTCGATGCCAGCGGACAGCCGAAAAAGGAACTAAGGCAAGGTAAACAGCGAGTGTCAGAGGTTGAAAACCCGTATGCCAAACGGTACGAGGACCTGATATTGGCTTTTCGCCCCAGGCAAAAGGCAGCCTTTTTACTGTAAATAAAAAATCCGGCCCGCTTGCGCAAAGGCTAGTGGGCCGGATAAAAAGGGGAGGATAAGTATTTCTTTTTTCTTTGGTACTAATCTCATTATTTCCTTGTGGAAGGAGTTTATACATAAAAAGGGAAAAAAATTATTTTTTTCACCGGAACTTAAAAATTTTATTTGCAATAAGGGCGCCCTCCAACAAAAATACATAGGTGGCGGCACCTCCACATCCATATCATGGTGACCATGCGCCCTTTTGACGGACGCGGCGTATGGGGCATGAAGCAGAAAAAGGAGTATATTCTTGACCCACAGGGCAATAAAATCTATGGCCTGAAAAAGCGGCAGTACAAATGCAGCCCATTCTCGCCACTGGCTGGAACAGGCAGGCCAAAGCCGGGGAATGGCGGACGGCATGGGCGCAGCTTTGCAACCGGGCGTTGGAGCAGTACGGACATGCAAGCGCATCGGCCACCGCAGTTATGAACGGCAGGGGATAGGCCCCCACCTTCCATTTAGGCGTTGCCGCCCTTGCTATGAAGAAGCGCGGCATCTGCACCGGGCAGGGGGGATGGATCGGGAAACCGAGGTGACAATTAGGGCTTGGGGCAGTTAAAGGCGCGTGTCTCCAAACCGCAAAACTGGTGGAAGGAAGAAGCTGGGGGCAACGGGACATTCACGGTAAACAGAAACCTGTTGAACGGCGGCTAGGCACTCTGAAAAAGCACATCGGGCAAGCTGGCATTTATTTCAAGTACAAAGGGGAAAGCCGCTGGCCGAAACCGGGCAAATAAAAGTAATTACCTTTTCTTTTCCATCCGGTAATTTGTAAGAAAAACTCCTTGCCGTTCTACGGATTGTTCTTTCATAACGCTATATCCCCTCTTTTCAAAAAAAGGTTTTGCCGTAATAGAAGCATGGGTAACAATAGTTCCTTGTACCGTTTGTTCCAACTGATTGCAAATAGCTGTCCCGACCCCTTTCCCTTGGTAATCGGCATGAACAAATAAACGGTCAAGATAGCCGGTATGATCGATGTCGCCAAACCCAACGACAGTTCCGTTATCAACTGCAACAACACTAAAATGTCCTTGTAATGACTGGTTCCACTTCTCCAAATCTACTTCCCCAGTTGCCCATACATTTAACTGTTCTTCCGTATAATCCCTTGCATTGACAGTGTGGACTGTATTATAAAATAGCTCTGTCAATATTTTACAATCCGATGGCCGATACATTATGATTTCCACTGCCTCACACCTCCAAAGCTTTCATTTTGATGAACTTTGAATTTGCTATTGTAAATCCAGTTGTACTTCATACATATCATCAATAAATACTGTATTAACATTATACTTTTTGGCAAGTTTTAAAAATTGTGCATTCTCTTCTAAAACGCTTTCCATCGTACACCAATCATTATTTAAACGATTTTCAATGGCATTTGCATATTTTTTTATATTGCAAAAATGGTTTCGAATATAGTTTTCGCTCATCACAAGGCAGTAGTATCGAATCTTATCAAGATATTCCTTTTTAAAATCCTTTTCAAAATCAAAAGGAATATAGCTTCCTTCCATAATAAGGTTTTGTCTGTTTTCTATGGCGGTTTTAATCATTTCACGAATAATAGGCCACATATAGCCTGTAAGTTCACTATCATCTTCTGGTGTGAGTTTAGTGTAACCGCTACGAATTAAGCCCATTTTCAGATGGTCTATTGAAAAATAGGGATATTTATATTGTTCAAGCAGTTTTTGCGCCAGAACTGTTTTTCCGGTGTGCGAAGCACCGGTTATTAAAATAATCATTTATGCTTTCCCTTTCCTGCTTCAAAGCTGATTTGCCGGCCTGTACCAAAAAATTATACCATACCCAATTGCGGAAGGCAATCTACGTTCTATATCCGTTCCGCCGGTCCAGACGGCCAAAGGGCAAGTAGTATTTTTTCGCAAAGGGCGAGAAAATCTCCACTGGGAAACCCTTGGCCGTCTTGATTTTTGCCGTTGCCATTTCGCTGCCGAAAATGGCGAAATCCCCCTCATCCTTTCCGGTATAAACAGGTTCACAAGATAATGTATTCACGTTATTTTATCTTTTCTATTGACTTTTTTTATAAAATCCAATAGAATGATAGCGAGTACTTGCATGGAGGTGGGTGAATGGATGACACAAGCCAAAAAATCATTGACGCAACCATGTCGCTAATTCGTGATAAAGGGTATGTTGCTACTACCACAAAAGACATTGCGCGTTTAGCCGGAGTAAATGAATGTACACTATTCCGAAAATTTCAAAATAAAAAAGATATTGTATTACATGGAGTATCTCAAGAGAAATGGAGAGCCAATGTCACACCAGAGCTTTTTCAAAATGTACAATGGGAGTTAGAGCCGGATTTACAAATGTTTATGGCCGCATATATGGAAAAAATAACGCCGGATTTTGTAAACCTGTCTATCGGTTTAAGGGCGCCACAGCTTTACGAAGAAACTGCTCCTATGATTATGAAAGTGCCGCAGGCGTTTCTTACATCTTTAATCAAGTATTTTGAGAAAATGGAGGAATTGGGAAAAATTGCACATTATGATTTTGAAAGTTTGGCAATGACTATCTTTTCTTCCACGTTCGGTTATACGTTTTTAAATGCGTCTTTTCATCAAACCCTAACTAAGACGGGCCAGGAAGAATTTATTAAAAACAGCGTAAAAATATTTGTGAACGGAATTTTATAAAGTAAAAGAATAGCTTTTCGAAATTGTGTACCTATGAAAAGCGGGCTTATAAAAATACTTTGCGGGTAAATATTTTATCATCAAGTATATGATCAGAAGCTGCAAAGGAGAATTTTATGAAATCAAGCAATAGAGGTGATGGCTGGTTAACAGGAAGACTATATTTCAACAGAGAAGATAAAAGGGTAATAATCAAGAGACCGCGAAGTGGGTTTGGCTACACAATGAATTTAGGAAATAAGTGGACATGGATATTTAATTTTATTTTTGTAATTTTTATAGTTATATTAGTCTGTGTTTTATAAAACAACTTCTGGATTGAAGCGTTGCCGGGTGAGTGTAAATCTGTGGTCATATGTGAGAATATGCATTGTACTTCAAATAAGAAGCAGAGGGGCACTTTTCCGAAAAGAAATAAAAATGGCACGGTACATGAGTGCCATTTTACGGCACATATTTGCATGCAAGCACATGCATACAAGGAGGTTATAATGATTACAGGTGCAGAATTATTTGTGAAAGCTCTCAAAGCAGAGCAGGTAGATACGCTATTTGCTTATCCGGGGGGACAGGCGATTGACTTGTTCAACGCCCTTTACGGTGAAAATGATATAGATGTTATTTTGCCGCGGCATGAACAGGGATTAGTCCATGCTGCGGACGGGTATGCCCGTTCCACCGGAAAAGTCGGAGTATGTCTGGTTACAAGTGGGCCGGGGGCTACAAATTTAGTAACGGGAATAGCAACAGCAAATTATGACAGTGTTCCGCTGGTATGTTTTACCGGGCAAGTACCAACCGGGCTGATTGGTAATGACGCATTTCAAGAAGTTGATATTGTAGGTATCACAAGAAGTATTTGCAAATATGCCGTAACTGTCCGTAAACGTGATGAATTGGCAGCAGTGATAAAGAAAGCCTTTATTATTGCCCGAACAGGGAAACCCGGCGTTGTTGTAGTAGATTTACCGAAAGATATTCAGAAAGAATATGGCAGTGATGATTACCCGGATAAAATTGAAATCAGGGGATATAAGCCGAAACTTTCTGTTCATGCAGGGCAGATAAAGAAAGCCTTAGAAACATTGGACCATGCAAAAAAACCTGTTTTTTTGGTTGGCGGCGGTGTGGGCATCAGCCATGCAAATGCTGAAATGTTGAAACTTGCAGAAATAACAGGCGTTCCTGTCATTACTACCATTATGGGGAAAGGGGCAATTCCTACAACGAATGACTTATACATTGGGAATATCGGAATACATGGGAGTTATGCAGCTAACACAGCTATTAGTAATTGTGATGTCCTCTTTTCGATCGGAACAAGGTTTAATGACCGCATAACAGGTAAAACAGGACACTTTGCCACGCACGCAACAATCATTCATATCGACATAGACTCTGCTTCTATTTCCAGAAATATAGCGGTTGACATTCCGATTGTTGCAGACGCAAAAATGGCTATTTCTGCATTGCTTGAAAAAGCGAAGAAGTTAAATATAAGGGAATGGCTAGAGCAGGTTAAACAATGGAAAAACCAATATCCGATCACTATGAAAATAAAAGGGTTGACCCCGGAAAAAGTGATAAGGGCAATCAACCATACATTTGACAATGCAGTTATCGCTACAGATGTAGGGCAAAATCAATTATGGGCTACACAATTTCTTGAATTGAGCGAAAAAAAGCAAATGTTGGTTTCCGGGGGCTTAGGGACTATGGGCTATGGTTTTCCGGCTGCAATTGGGGCTAAAATCGGGAATCCGTCAAAAGATGTGATTGTGGTTTCCGGGGACGGTGGTATGCAGATGAACATTCAGGAAATGGCAACGGCTATTTGCTATGAACTTCCAATCACGGTCTGCATACTCAACAATGGCTATTTAGGAAACGTAAGGCAATGGCAGGAAATGTTTTTTAACAGGCGTTATTCCAGTACCTGTATGCGGTATAGAAAAAGTTGCCCTAATGGCTGTAATTCTCCGACAGAGTGCTGCCCGGAATATACGCCGGATTTCATAAAATTAGCGGAAAGCTACGGGGCAAAAGGTATTCGTATAACAAAAGAAAATGAGATTGTATCTGCACTTGAAACAGCAAAACACACTTTAAAAATACCTACGGTCATTGAATTTATCATTGAGCCAGAGGAAAATGTTATGCCGATTGTTCCGCCCGGTAATGCTTTGGACGACATGATTTTAGAAAGCGAGGATAACTGAATATGAAAAAAAGGTGGATAGGTTTATTTGTTGAAAATGATGTAGGCGTCCTTGCCAGAATTTCGGGGTTGTTTTCTGGAAAGTCCTATAATCTGGATAGCCTGACCGTAGGAACAACCGAGGACAAAACCGTTTCCCGTATGACCATCGGCTTGACGAGTGATGATAAAACATTTGAACAGGTAAAAAAGCAGCTTAACAGAAGTGTTGAAGTTATCAAAGTAGTGGATTACACGGACATTGCTATCCATTTGAAAGAGTTAATGTTTGTAAAAATAAATAACTGCCTGGATCGGGAGGTTGACGAAATTTATAAAATTTCCAAAACATTTCATGCTTCTGTTATTGATTATTCTCCGGCAACCGTGCTGATGGAAAGCGTTCAGACGGAAAACCGCAACAATGACTTAATTGCCTTATTGGAAAAATGCTATGCAAACCGAATTGAAATTGTCCGTGGCGGCAGTGTTGCGATTGAGACATTAAGCATAACAGGGCGATAAAAATGAATATTTGCCAATTCTGTTAGCGATAATCATGGGGCGGCAGCCTAACGCGCTGCCGCCCCGTTAGATTACTTTCCAGGCTGTTGGGGCGTGGAGACAAGGGGCAGCGGATAAAGTGGCCAGTACAGCCTTGTACAGCAGTGTGCTGATGGGGCGAATGTTATTATCTGCTCTGCCATAGTTCTGAAACCCATATTAAATCAAATAGGCGCATTGGATAGCGTTATGCCTGATGCAATTACTTATACCAGCATTTACATTACAGTTTCCATCTGGATTTTATACCATATATTTTTTTGTTTCTTGTAATGGGGAAAACAAAAGAAGGCTGTTTTCTTGGCGCCTGCCGGCAGGGAATCTGTTTTGTGCCGGTTATCTGGTTCCTGCCAGAGATTTTAGGGTTAAACGGTGTTATTTATGCCCAGCCTGTTGCTGATGTTTTGGTAGCCGTTATCACCGTCTTTATGGCTTTGAACCTTCACAAAAAACTGTCTGATGAAGAATCCCATATGGCCTTGCAGCCGAGGACGCAGGAAAGGTAGGAGATGCCATATAGGGGTAGGATAGGCTGGTTTCCAAAAACAGGCGCAAAATGCAGGGGAGGAACCGGCATTAAGAAAAGAAGTATAAAAGCCTATTTCATTTTTGAGGAAAGGAATCTATAATAAAGCAACAATAAATTATGAATTTGATGGAGGTAATGCAAAATGAATGCAATTTGTGGAATGGATTGCAGCGGATGCAGCTTGAAAGGCAACTGCAACGGATGTAGCGAAACCGACGGACACCCTTTTGGTGGCGGTTGCATTGTTGCCGAGTGTTATAAATCAGGTGGTGAAAACTGTTTCCTTGTATACAAGAAACAGTTAATCGAAGAGTTTAATGCCCTTGGAATTTCGGATATGCCTACCATAACAACTCTTTGCCAGTTAAGCGGCGCATATGTTAATTTAGAATATACTCTTCCGAACAGAGGAACAATGAAATTGCTTGATGATACAAAAATATATCTCGGCTATCAAGTTGAAAAAGCAAACAGTGATAGGTGCTATGGGCTTGTTGCCGATAACAGCTATTTACTTGTATGTGAATATGGATGCAATGGTGCAGAGCCGGAAATTATTGTATACAAAAAGAGAGGACCCGGTTCCAGCTTATTGGGGGGTAACAAAACAGAAAGATAAATCAGGATAGGGATGGTTTTTGCTTTGGAGAAATTAACAATAAGGAACTGACAGAGTACGGCTATCAAGCCGGCAAAATATCTATGAAAGAACAAAACGTTATCATTCATAAGATTAATTGATAGATTCCTGTTTGCCGGGGAAACAACATTAAGACAGAAAAATAATAGGAAAACGGAATGTGGTTTACATATGGTTTACCTTTGGATAGCGGTTATCTTAACCGGTAACAACTAACTTTTTTAGTTTCTAAAACGGTCAAGCAGTACAGATAGGATAAGGATCAGAAAAAAGGGAGGGCAAGCCACCTATAAGGAGGCCAGCCACTCAAAGGGTTTGTGAAAATGACCTACGATAAGGGTATAAAGGCAGCTTATCAAAATACCCCGAACGAAAAGGGATATGCAGGGCTTTTTACAAAAGGGAGGACAGACAATGACGAAACAGTGGAAAGCCGGGATACGGTCCTTGCAAGCCGGGTATGGCAGTATGGGCAAAGGGGATCAAAGGCCGCCACAGGATCAGCGTATGCCGGGGCAGTCAGCTATAACAAAAAGGGCCTTGGGAGTGTGGGTGTGGTATTCTGCTAGCGGCACAAATCGGGATTCATAGAAAGAGGTTTATATGGGATTTTGGTTTTTTATGCTACTTATGGATTTAATAATTCCACTAACAATGATTGGATTTGGAAGATACTTTATGAAAAATACCCCAAAAGAAATAAATGCGGTATTTGGGTATCGGACGTCCATGTCTATGAAAAACAAAGATACATGGGAGTTTGCCCATAAATATTGCGGCAAAATATGGTATGCCTGCGGATGGATTCTATTGCCAATAACCGTAATATTTTTGCTTTTGGTAATTGGAAAAAGCAAGGATGATGTGGGGGCAATCGGAGGGGCTATCTGTGGCGCGCAGCTCATCCCTTTAATCGGTTCTATTTTTCCGACAGAAATTGCACTGAAAAAGATGTTTGATAAAAACGGAAAGAGGCGGTAAAATCCAGTTGGCCAAAACAACCTTTACTACCTTTAATAACGGAACCAAAAACGCGCAGGCAATCATTGACGGACAGGAATCAATAGTAACGGAAATTGCGCAGCGTCTTGACCTCCATGCCGGCGGGTCAGGGGCAGCGGAAAAGGGATTCAGGCACGGATATTTTCTAAGCCACTATTCCAACAACCCAACAGGTACAGGCCGGGAAGGGGGCTGATGTTCCGGTTGGCCTATGGGTATGGGGGCTGCAAAAAGCCTTTTGGGCCGTTATGGGTCAGCACATGGAGGATGGCCCTATCCGGCAGGGGTTTGGTTTTCTGCGCCCAGGCAGGGGCTGTGGGGGCAGTGGCCGGCTATATGAGGCGGCCCTCTGCCGTGCCAAGGCGGATTGGCTGGCGGGGTGCGGCACCCGGCTGTTTTCTCACCTTTTCGGGAAAACTTTAAGCGTGGGCCGGGTCATGGCGCCTATCCTGGCCCTGGTGGAACAGGAGGCGGCAATCTCTAGTTTCAAAAAGGAAGGTTTTATACGGCCGGCCCTTGTCCTGGCAGAAGGACATCTGGCCCCTAGCCCGCCCGGCCATGCCTGTCCGCGGCCAAATGTGGAAAAGGGTTTTCCCAAAGGAGAATTGTAAAAACGAATTGCAAATTTTTAGGAAGTGTTATATACTAAGGAATAACATGCGTGGCAGGGCCACGGAACAACAACGCTGAGAAAGGGTGCATACGTATGGCATTATTGGAAACATGGAGGAACCTTGCCTATGGCAACGGGACCGATGATAAAGAGAAAGACAGGCTGTGGCAGGGATATTTCGCCATTGAAAAAGGCATTTACGAGAAGATTTTGTCCAACCCCACGGAAACGGTCACCGGCACGGTGCGGGAGCTGGCTGAAAAATATGAGACGGAACTTTTGATTATGACTGGTTTCCTGGACGGGATCAACGAAAGCCTGAAGGGATATGAGAACCCCATTGATACCATGGAGGAGGATACCCAGGTCAAGATTGAGATTGACCCGGAGAAGCTCTATTACAACATGGTGGCGGCTAAGGCAGAGTGGCTGTACAACCTGCCCCAGTGGGAGGATATCCTAAGCGAAGAAAGGCGCAAGGAGCTGTACAAGCAACAGAAAATATCCGGCACGGTCCGCAAGGACAAGAAGGTTTTCCCCAACGACCCGTGCCCTTGCGGGAGCGGGAAGAAATATAAAAAATGCTGTGGCAGGAATGCTTCTTAATGGATTCAGGAAAGTTTTGAGGGCGCCGTGAGGCGTGGCAGAAAGCAGGGACAACCGGACGGATCGGAATGGTGTGCCTGCTTTTCTGTATCAGGATATGTTTTGCGGCGTAAAACAGCAGGGTTGCGGGGGAGGGGGAGGCATGGACGCGTACACGGGCTTTGCCCAAGTATATGACTTATTTATGGATAATGTCCCCTATGCAGAATGGTGCGGATATTTGGCCGGCATTTTGCGGGAATATGGCATAGAGGACGGGCTGGTGCTGGATTTGGGGTGCGGCACAGGCACATTGACCCGGATGCTGGCGTCCCGGGGCTATGATATGATCGGCATTGACATCTCAGAGGAAATGCTGGAAGCCGCCAGGGGGGGAAGAAGCCGGGAAGAGGGCGGAAAAGGCGCCGGGGACGGGATTTTATATATCTGCCAGGACATGCGGGAATTTGAACTGTATGGTACGGTAAGGGCCATTGTCTGTGCCTGCGATTCCTTGAATTATATCATGGAATACGAGGACCTGGTGCAGGTGCTAAAGCTGGCCAACAATTACCTGGACCCCGGCGGCGTATTTGTTTTTGACCTGAATACGCCTTATAAATACCGGGAAATTTTAGGGGAACAGACCATTGCGGAAAACCGGGAAGAAGGGAGCTTTATCTGGGAGAACTATTACGATGAAGCGCAGCAGGTCAACCAATATGATTTGACGGTTTTTGTCCGGGAACCCGACGGGCGCTACCGGAAATTTGAAGAGACCCATTTCCAGAGGGCCTACGGGCTGGAAACCGTGAAAAAAGCCATTGGGGAAGCCGGTATGGAGTTTGTGGCTGTTTATGGGGGGTGCAGCAGGGAAGCCCCCAAGCCGGACAGCGAACGGGTATATTTTATTGCCAGGGAAAGAGGGAAAGCTTTATGAGATTCCAAGAAGAGGGAACGGATTATTTAGTCAGGGCTACGGCGGCGGGGGGCCAGGTCAGGGCTTTTGCCGCTACCACCAGAAACACGGTGGAACAGGCCCGCAAGGCCCACAATACCAGCCCGGTGGCCACGGCGGCCCTGGGGCGCCTGCTTACGGGCGGCGCCATGATGGGGGCCATGATGAAGGGCGAGAAGGATCTGCTTACGATTAAAATAGAAGGGGACGGCCCCATCAAAGGGCTGATGGTGACGGCGGATTCCCAGGGGAGGGTGAAAGGGTATGCCTTCCATCCGCAGGTCATGCTGCCGCCCAATGCGAAGGGGAAATTGGACGTGGGCGGCGCATTGGGCGTAGGGGTGTTAAGCGTCATAAAAGACCTGGGCATGAAGGAGCCCTATGTGGGCCAGACTATTTTGGTATCCGGCGAGGTGGCGGAGGATTTGACTTATTATTTTGCCACTTCCGAGCAGACGCCTTCCAGCGTGGCCCTGGGGGTGTTGATGAACCGGGAAAACACGGTCCGCCAGGCAGGCGGGTTTATCCTACAGATGATGCCCCAGGCCTCGGAAGAAGTAGTTTCGGGATTGGAACAAAAGCTAAAAGAGGTCCGTTCCGTTTCCCGCCTGCTAGACGAGGGGAAGGTTCCGGAGATGATCCTGGAATCGGTTTTGGGTGATTGGGGATTGGAAGTCCAAAGCCGGATGCCGGTGGAGTTTTACTGCAACTGTTCCCGGGAAAGGATTGAGAAAGCCCTGGCCAGCGTGGGGAGGCAGGAGCTGCAAAGTATGGTGGACGACGGGGAAACCATCCAGGTCAACTGCCATTTCTGTAACCAAAACTACGCTTTTACGGTGGAGGAACTAAGGGGGCTGCTGCTGCGGGCGGGGACCGGCTGAGGGCTTGTAAGTATAAAGAAGGAGGCAAAGGGATGATCGACTATTCAGAAAAGGAGGGGAAGCTATACCACATCCAGGCCGGGAAAGGCGACGTGGGGCGGTATGTGATTTTGCCGGGCGACCCGAAACGGTGCAAACACATTGCCCGGTATTTTGACAATGCCTGCCTGGTGGCGGACAGCCGGGAGTTTGTCACTTATACCGGAACTCTGGACGGGGTGAAAGTAAGCGTTACTTCTACGGGCATCGGGGGGCCGTCGGCTGCCATTGCCATGGAAGAACTGGCCTGCTGTGGGGCGGATACGTTCCTCCGGGTGGGCACCAGCGGAGGTATGGATTTGAATGTGAACAGCGGGGACCTGGTGGTGGCCAACGGCGCCGTCCGTATGGAAGGCACCAGCCGGGAATATGCCCCCATTGAATTTCCGGCCGTCCCGGATTTCCAGGTGACGGCGGCGCTAGCGCAGGCGGCCAGGAACTTGGGGAAGGTTTTCCATGTGGGGGTTGTACAGTGCAAGGATTCCTTTTACGGCCAGCATTCCCCGGAGGCCAAGCCGGTGGCCCAGGAGCTGTCGGAAAAATGGGATGCCTGGGTGAAGCTGGGATGTAAGGCTTCAGAAATGGAATCGGCCGCCTTGTTTGTGGTAGCCAGTTACCTGAAGGTACGGGCCGGGTCCGTGCTGCTGGTTATGGCAAACCAGGAGAGGGCCAAGGCGGGGCTTTCCAATCCCGTCGTCCATGACACGGATGCGGCGGTCCAAACGGCAGTGGAAGCCGTGCGCATACTGATCCGCCAAGACAAAAAAGGCTGAAAAAGGACAAAAAGGCTATAAAAAGATAAATGGGTAAAAAGAGGTTAAGGAACATTTGGAAGGCTTGAAAAGGCCAGAGGATGTAAAAGGGAAAAGGAGGAGATTATGGAACGGAAAAAGTTATTAAGCCATGTGGACCATACCCAGCTGGCGCCGGCTGCGGGCTGGAAATCCATTCAGGACCTATGTGACGAGGCTATGGCCTTTGGCACGGCCTCGGTGTGCATCCCGCCTTCTTATGTGAAGCGGGCAAAGGAATACGTGGGGGGGAGGATGGCCATATGTACCGTAGTGGGCTTCCCCAACGGCTACCAGGATACGGCGGTAAAAGCTTTTGAAACGGAACGGGCATTGGCTGACGGCGCCGACGAGATTGATATGGTTATTAATTTGGGATGGCTAAAAGACGGCCTTATAGACTTGGTGGAACAGGAGGTCCGCCAGTTGAAAAAGATATGCGGGGAGAAAATCCTGAAAGTAATCATAGAAACCTGCCTGCTGACCGAGGAAGAAAAGATCGCTATGTGCTGGGTTGTGACAGACGCAGGGGCCGACTATATCAAGACGTCCACCGGCTTTTCCAAAGGAGGGGCCACTTTTGAGGATATTGAGCTCTTTGCCAAGCATGTGGGTGGCCAGGTAAAAATCAAAGCAGCAGGCGGGATCAACTCGATGGAAGACGCGGAAAAGTTTTTGGCTTTGGGGGCAGACCGTTTAGGGAGCAGCCGGGTCATAAAGCTGGTAAAAGAAGAAAAAAGCCAAATGGCGTAAGGTTTTAAGGGAAGGGGAAGGATATGGAGGCTATGGACCGTGCTATGGCGCAAAAGCTGGTCGGCCAGGCGATAGAAGCTATGGGCCGGGCGTATGCCCCTTATTCCGGTTTTCAAGTAGGGGCGGCCCTGTTGACAAGGGAAGGGAAAATATATTTAGGCTGCAATATCGAAAATGCCGCCTATTCCCCTAGCAACTGCGCAGAGCGGACCGCTTTCTTCAAGGCGGTCAGCGAGGGGGAGCGCCATTTTTCCGCCATCTGTATTGTGGGCGGCAAAGGCGGCGCCTTGACCGGATACACGGCCCCGTGCGGCGTGTGCCGGCAGGTAATGAGGGAGTTTTGTGATCCGGAAATTTTCCGGGTGGTCCTGGCGGTGGATGAAGAGCATTGGCAGGAATATTTGCTGAAGGATTTGCTTCCCATGGGATTCGGGCCTGAAAACCTGAAATAAAATCAGGGGGCGCCGTGGCAGGGCGGGAAGGCAAGGTGGAAAAAATGGAAAATAGAATCAAGAGGGTATTTGTAGTAGTGATTGATTCCCTTGGGGTTGGCGGCGCGGCGGACGCGGCAGACTACGGCGACGGGGGGGCAGACACGCTGGGCCATATTTCTGACACGGTAGGGGAATTTCGGATACCCAACCTTCAAAAGCTGGGGCTGGCCAATTTACATCCCATGAAACAGGTGGAACCGGTAGAAAATCCCCTGGCCTACTATTTAAGGCTTAATGAGAAAAGCTGCGGGAAAGATACCATGACCGGCCATTGGGAGATGATGGGCCTGAAGACAGAAAAGCCATTTATCACGTTTACGGAAACCGGGTTCCCGCCGGAACTGGTTGAAGAGCTGGAAAAACAGACCGGCCATAAGGTGATCGGCAACAAAAGTGCCAGCGGCACGGAGATTTTGGAGGAATTGGCGGAAGAAGAGCTGGCTACCGGACATATGATCGTATATACGTCGGCAGATTCCGTTTTGCAGATTTGCGGAAATGAAGATACGTTTGATTTGAAAGAACTGTACCGTTGCTGTGAGATTGCCCGGAAATTGACCATGAGGGATGAGTGGAAAGTAGGGCGGGTGATTGCCCGGCCGTATGTGGGGAGGAAAAAAGGGGAGTTTAAACGGACCAGCAACCGGCATGATTATGCCCTCCCCCCTTTTGGCAAGACGGTGCTGGACGCTTTGAAGGAAGCCGGGATGGATGTAGTTTCCATCGGAAAAATCAACGATATTTTTGCGGGCTGCGGCATTACCCGGGCATTCAAATCTAAAAGCTCAGTCCATGGCATGGAACAGGCGGTAAAAATGGCCGGGGAGGAGTTTCACGGATTATGTTTTGTGAACCTGGTGGATTTTGACGCACTGTGGGGCCACAGGAGGGATCCGGTTGGCTATGCCCGGGAACTGGAGCGGTTTGACGAAAAGCTGGGCGAACTTTTGAACATCCTGGGCCAGGAGGACCTGCTGATGATTACGGCGGACCACGGGAACGACCCCACTTACACCGGGACAGACCATACCAGGGAGCAGGTGCCGCTGTTGATTTACGGAAAAGGGCTGAAAAGAAGTGGGGAGTTGGCACAGGCAGATACCTTTGCCGTGGTAGGGGCCACATTGGCGGACCTATTTGGGGTGGCTATGCCAGAGGGGACGATAGGCCGTTCCCTGCTGGGTGAATTGCAGTAACCTACCCTTCTGCCGGAAGCGCCTACGGTGGCTTTTGAGGATGCACCGCCCGCCCTGTGTAAGAGGGTGTATTGCGCCAATGGCGCCCCTCCGCCGGTATGGGCAAACTGGCTTTGTGTCCGCCTTGCCCATACCGGTTAGGCTGCCCGGCGCCCAGGCCCGGTGCAGGCGGGCTTGCCTTTTTGCGGCTGCGGGGCAAGGCTTTTACAGTAAATAAAAAACTGCTGCCATGCATCCTGCAGGCAGCAGCTTTTACCATCGTTATATGACCTGTCCGCCCGGATGGCGGAAAACGGATTCATAATACGTGATTTACAGTGTGGTTACGTGAATGGCTTGTGGACCTTTGGCTCCTTCCGTCACTTCGAACTCTACCTTCGCGCCTTCTTCAAGGGTCTTGTAGCCTTCCATATCTAGGCCTGAGTAGTGGACAAATACATCGTTCCCCTGCTCGTCGCAGATAAAGCCGTAGCCCTTCTGATTGTTGAACCACTTTACTGTACCTTTACTCATGATCCTACCTCCAAAAATAAGTATGTCTGTGAGAAACTTGTAACTATTTTAAGGATAGCATAGAAAAACAGGGCTGTCAAACAATTTCGATTAATTTTCGACACTCAATCTTTAATTAGAAAAATATTACTATTCGGTTGGGTAACTTCTTGTGATAGGGCAAGTCCTTTGAAATATCCCTTATTACAGGAACTGCTTTGTGGATCCTGTAGCCCTATTGGCATTGCGTTTCGGCCCTTTTATGGGAAGGCTGCCGGTAGGGTGGTGCAAATGTATGGTTATGCAATAGCTCCATAAAATATTTGCAAGGCTTCAAACCTGCCCATCTGAAATTAAGGGGTAAAACTTATGAAATGGCAAAATATTTGGCATCATTTGGCGACAATTACGAAACATAAATGCCTGGTAATGGAGAATTGTTTTAAAGTAGGGCTATATCGGCAGGGGCTGCTCCATGACCTGTCTAAGTACACCCCGTCCGAATTTATTACGGGCATCCGCTATTATCAAGGGGATCGCAGCCCCAATGCGGTAGAACGGGAACAGATGGGGTATTCTGGCGCCTGGCTGCACCATAAAGGGAGGAACCGGCATCATTTTGAGTACTGGATGGATTTTTCCAAAGCAAGCGGGGGCATGGTGGGCTGTAAAATGCCTGTCCCCTATGTAGTGGAGATGGTTATGGACCGGATCGCTGCCTGTAAGGTTTACCGGGGGAAAGGATATACGGACGGGTCTGCCTGGGAATATTATGAGAGGGAGCAGCCTTACCTGGAAGGGGCCATGCACCCCGATACCAAGAGGCTGCTGGAAAAAATATTGAAAATGCTGCGGGACAAGGGGGAAAAGGCTACCTTTGCCTATTTGAAGAAACTGCTGCGCAAGGATAAATATTGACCTGCATGGCAATGGGCAGCCCCATGTCGAAGGGGCAAATATTAATCATGGAAAATATCTGCAGGGTAATGGTATATTTCCGCATAGGATTCTAATTCGGCATCTGATGTGGGGAGCGACGGGATGAGGCCAGTGCAATCGGTGGCAGAACAGGCCCTGATGTCCAAAGAGTCCGTGTCATCATGGCCATAGGGGTCGTTTTGGGGTACGGTAGGTTTTGGATCGGTTATTTCCGGCGGTTGATTGGTTAAATTTTCAAGTGGATTCATTTTTGCTGTTCCTTTCCCATGATTTTTATTGATGAAAGCCGCGGGCACTTTGTCTGGAGGAAAGTGGCTGACGGCACAAGGCCCACAAAACGGGGCCCTTGTTGGAATAGTTTAGATTAATCAGGGGATTTTATGTATGGGGATTTGTGGAAGGCGGCCGCCGGTTCGTCCGGTGGCCGCCTGTGGAATTTTTATATTTGTTTTAAAGCCGCCTGGATGAACCCTTGAAATAAGGGGTGGGGGCGGTTGGGGCGGGATTTTAATTCCGGGTGGGCCTGGGTGGCGATAAACCACGGGTGGCCGGGAAGCTCCACCATCTCAATGATCCGCCCGTCAGGGGATTTGCCGGACAGGGCCATGCCATGGCCGGTTAGTGCGGCGCGGAAGTCATTGTTGACTTCGTACCGGTGGCGGTGGCGCTCGTAGACCGTTTCCTGGCCGTATAGCTGGTAAGCTTTGGAAGAGGGATCCAGTTTGCAGGGGTAGGAACCTAGCCTTAAGGTGCCGCCAATCTCTTCCACATTGTCCTGGTCAGGCATCAGGTGGATCACCGGATGGGTGGTGGAAGGGTCCAGTTCAACGCTGTGGGCATCCTCAAAGCCGATTACGTTTCGGGCAAATTCCACAATGGAAAGCTGCATGCCCAGGCAAAGGCCCAAGAACGGGACTTGGTGTTCCCTGGCATATCGGATGGAATGGATCATGCCGTCGATGCCCCGGTCGCCAAAACCGCCGGGCACCAGGATGCCTTGTACATCACGGAAAGTTTCTTCCATATTTTCCAAAGAGACGGTTTCCGAATCGACCCATTTGATGTTGACGTTGGCCCGGTGGGCCACCCCGGCGTGCTTTAAAGCTTCCACTACGGAAATGTAAGCGTCATGAAGCTGGGTGTATTTGCCTGCCAGGGCAATGGTGACTTGATGCTGGGGGTGCTTCCAGTTGTTGATCATGGCGCGCCAATCGTTTAGGTCTGGCTGGGGGCAAGGTAAATACAGGCATTGGCATGCCACCTGGGCTAGATGCTCGTTTTCCATGGCCAAAGGGGCCTCATAGAGGACGTCCACATCCAGGTTCTGTAACACATGTTCTTTGGGGACATTACAAAACAGGGCAATTTTACTGCGGATCCCGTTGTCCAGCGGATGTTCGCTGCGGCAAACGATAATGTCCGGCCAGATCCCCATGCCTTGCAGGTCTTTTACGCTGGCCTGGGTGGGTTTCGTCTTCAGCTCACCGGATGCTTTCAGGTAAGGGATCAAGGTTACATGGATCAGGATGGCGTTGGCATGGCCAACTTCATGCTGGAACTGGCGTATGGCTTCTAAAAATGGCTGGCTTTCAATGTCGCCTACGGTGCCGCCCACCTCGATAATAGCGATCTCGGTGTCTTCTGTGGTATAATTGCGGTGGAAACGGCTTTTGATTTCATTGGTAATATGGGGGATCACCTGGACGGTGCCCCCGCCAAAATCCCCCCTCCGTTCTTTGTGCAGCACGCTCCAATATACTTTTCCGGTGGTTACGTTAGAATTTTTTGTCAGGTTCTCATCAATAAAACGTTCATAATGCCCCAAATCCAAATCGGTTTCCGCCCCGTCGTCGGTGACGAACACCTCGCCGTGCTGGACCGGGTTCATGGTGCCGGGGTCGATATTGATGTAGGGGTCGAATTTTTGCATGGTGACTTTATATCCCCGGGCTTTGAGCAGGCGGCCCAGGGAAGCGGCGGTAATGCCTTTTCCCAGGCCGGAGACTACGCCGCCGGTGACAAAGACGTATTTTACAGACATAAAGAATCCTCCTTTTTGTATGGAGATGAGAATAGCTACAAAATAACTTGTATATTATACAACCAGGGAAGGAAGAAATCCAGGACTTTTTTATTTTCGCCCAATTTTCTACCGGCTTTTCTTGATTTCTGGCGGCATAGCCAGTATAATGGATAAAGGTTTCCGAACCAAAAGTTTGGTTGCCAGGTGAATGGGGTACGCGCGGAATGAGGGGAGGGTGAAAGGGGATATTTTACCCATACCGGTTTTTGCTGCGGAACATGCACAGAATGGAGGAAAAAATGGAAGGAGTAAAAGAAAGCAGGGGACATGGAAAACAATAACCACCGGCCGCCGGAAAACGGCGGCAATCATAAAAACCAGGGGCCCCAGAGCCAATTTATGGTCATGCTGGTGGCTGCCATCATCACGTTGGTCGCCGTATACATGATGCGCAACATCATGGTCAGCGAGGGGCGGGAGGAGATCCGCTACGACCAGTTTGTAGAGGAAGTCAACCAGGGAAAAGTGGATTCGATCCTGGTAAAAAATTCCACGATTGATATTACTTACAAAGAGGACGCCAACGACAAAAATCCGGCCAAGCAGTATTACGTGATCCGGCTGGGGTCAGACTGGGAGTTTTCCGACCGGCTGCTGGAACACGGCGTGAAGATTGAGCAGGAGCCCCAGGACAGCAGTATGCTGCTGGAGAGCATTTTGAGCTTTGTCATCCCTTTCCTGATCATTGTGATTTTCATGAATTTCATGATGAAGCGGGTAGGGGGCGGAATCATGGGGGTAGGCAAGAGTACGGCCAAAATGTATATGCAGAAAGACACGGGGGTTACGTTTTCCGACGTGGCGGGCGAGGACGAGGCAAAGGAATCCCTGGTGGAACTGGTGGATTTTTTGCAAAATCCCGGTAAATATACCCATATCGGCGCAAAACTCCCCAAAGGCGCGTTACTGGTGGGGCCTCCTGGGACAGGCAAGACTTTGCTTGCCCGGGCGGTGGCAGGGGAAGCGAAAGTGCCGTTTTATTTCTTGTCCGGTTCGGATTTTATGGAAATGTATGTAGGGGTAGGCGCTTCCCGTGTGAGGGATTTGTTCAAGCAGGCCCAGCAGACATCGCCTTGTATTATCTTTATTGACGAAGTGGATTCCATCGGGCGTAGCCGCAGCAATTACGGCGGTGGCGGGGAGTCGGAGCAGCAGCAGACGCTAAACCAGCTGCTTTCCGAGATGGACGGCGTAGACCCTTCTAAAGGGCTTTTGATCCTGGCGGCCACCAACCGCCCGGAGATCCTGGATCCGGCGCTGCTGCGCCCCGGCCGTTTCGACCGGCGGATCATCGTAGACAAACCAGATTTAAAGGGGAGGGTGGAGATACTAAAAGTCCACGCCAAAGATGTTTCCCTGGACGACACCGTGGACCTAGATGCCATTGCCCTGGCCACTTCCGGCGCGGTGGGCTCCGATTTGGCCAATATGATCAATGAGGCGGCCATCCTGGCGGTGAAAAATAAACGTAACGCCGTATGCCAGAAAGATTTATTCGAGGCGGTGGAAGTGGTGCTGGTGGGCAAAGAGAAAAAAGACCGGGTGCTCAGCAAGGAAGAGCGCCGGATCGTTTCTTACCATGAGGTGGGCCATGCCCTGGTCAGCGCTTTGCAAAAAGACGCGGAACCCGTACAAAAGATTACCATTGTGCCCCGTACCATGGGTGCCCTGGGCTATGTGATGCATGTGCCGGAGGAGGAAAAATACTTAAATACCCAAAAGGAACTTCAAACGATGCTTATCGGGTGCCTGGCCGGCCGCGCGGCAGAAGAGATCGTTTTCCATTCCGTGACCACAGGGGCGGCCAACGATATTGAGAAGGCGACCAAGCTGGCCCGGGCCATGGTAACCCAATACGGCATGTCGGAAAAATTCGGACTGATTGGCCTTGCTACCCAGCAGGACCAATACCTTACCGGGCGTATGGTCATGAATTGCGGCGACGCCACGGCGGCGGAAGTGGACAATGAGGTGATGCGGATCCTGAAGGAATCTTACGAGGAAGCCAAACGGCTTTTGAAGGAAAACCGGGACGTTATGGACAAGATCGCCGAGTTCCTCATTGAAAAAGAAACCATCACCGGAAAAGAATTTATGGAAATTTTCCGCAAATGCAAAGGCATCCCGGAACCGGAAGAGGAAAAGGGCAAAAAAGAAGAAATAGGGGATGGTTTCGGGGCAGAAGCGGTAAAAGAGGAAGGAATGGCGCCAGAAGCCACGGAAAAAGGCGGAAAAGAAGAAAAGAAGGAAGAGGAAGCAAAAACAAGGGCACAAACAGCCGGGGCAGAGGAAAAAGAAGAAGGCGTGGAGGCCCCAAAAAAGGAGCAGGAGGAAGGCCAGCAAGGACACGGCCAGCCAGCCGGCCAGCCAAAAGAAGCACAGCCGGCCCAGGGGCCGAACGAAAAAGGGGCAGATACCCAAGGCTGGGTTCCGGCCAATGATAAGAAAGATTCCTAATCCATGGTGATTTCCGGGCAACATTATGACAGGATTTAAAAGAAACGGGTGGTTAAGGGCATGAAAGCCCTTTGCCGCCCGTTTCCTTATATTTTCCTGCTGCACGGCTATTTAGCCGTTGCCTTTTGCAACGCCCGGTCAATGGCCTGGATCAGCGCCTGGGAAGTATAACGGGTATCTTCGGAATACGTCAACCCCTCGGTTGACTGGGTGTCGCAAATCTGCTTTGTCAGGTTTTGCAAGGATGGCTGTACCAGGGGATACATGGTGGCCACAGAGTCGCTTAAGGGCACCATTGAAATGGAAGTAATCCGGTTGGCGTCTACCGCCACCTCCACATTGACTTCCTGGGAGCCCAGGACAAGGGAGGAAGAATAGAGGCCGGGGACATAA
>Ga0224741_10014_pt1 | contig 24602 bp, 34 predicted proteins | sample LIM_E_Water_Pos_FD_161629 | JGI IMG/M metagenome (GOLD analysis project Ga0224741, IMG submission 161629) | Enriched cells from gastrointestinal tract of the lab mouse from Pacific Northwest National Laboratory (PNNL), Richland, Washington... | ecosystem: Host-associated > Mammals > Digestive... | reverse complement strand
AGCAAAAAAATTAGAGGGGAAATGATAGCGCATGGTATATCAGAAAAAAAACAAGGGAAAAGGTTTTATGAATCGAAAAATCAGACAGATTATTTGTGTAATACTGTCACTAATTTGTGTTGTTTCTATATGGTATAAGCCTGTTTTGGCAAATGAAAAAAGTAGCAATTATAGCGATATTGACAGCCGGTTAAAAAAAGAAATAAAAGAATTGCATATTCCCGGAATGGCGATAGCCATTGTAAACTATAAAGAGGTACTGTTTTCTGAAACTTATGGAAATTGCGATAATTTAGATACGCCTTTTATTATAGGTTCCTTGAGCAAATCATTTACAGCATTAGCTGTTATGCAGCTTGTGGAAGAAGAAAAAGTAGATTTAGACACAAAAATATCTGATTATATTGATACCTCTGCCTATTTTATAAATGCGTCCGACGGAGATAGAATTACTATAAGACAGCTTTTGAATCAGACAAGCGGTTTAGGTACATATCAGCGTTTTGGAAATGCAAAAATAACAGAAAGTTACGGACAACATCAATATGCAAATATCAATTATGGATTGTTAGGAGAAATTATAGAAGCAGTCAGCGCAATTAGCTATTCAGAGTATATGGATAAAAACATTTTCTCTCCACTAAGTATGAGCCATACGGCAGCAACACTTATACAAAGCAAAGAAAACGGATTGATAACAGGGTATCGAAATTATTTTGGACTTCCGATTGCGGGAGAACCGGACTATCCCGATAAATATTCATGGTCTACCGTTCCGGCAGGTTATTTAAGTTCCAGTGTATCAGATATGGCAAAATATCTGCAAATGTATCTAAATGGCGGAATGGGAATCGTCAGTCAAAACAGTTTAAATGCTATGCTTTATGACAATGTATATGTAGATGGTGACAGCCCCTATTATTATGGAATGGGGTGGACTTTGACGGAGGAATATACAGAGCCTGTATTGGGGCATTCCGGACTGGTTGAGAATTATATGTCAAATATGTTTCTATTGCCGGAAAGCGGATTAGGAATCATTTTCCTCATCAATATGAACGATTATCTTGTCACGAATCAACTGGCAGATATTATCTCCCAAAATGTGATATTTGCTCTTTTGGGCAGAGAACAATATGATATATCTGGCAGCCCGTATATTGTAAGACACCTGTTGCTGAATGGAGCATATTTAGCGTTGGTTGCAGTAGCAGTATATCCGATAGCAACAATAAGAAAATGGAAGAAAAAGAAACAGACAACGAGACTGATACTCTTTGACATTACAAGGCATGGCATATTACCACTACTGTTACTCTGTTTGCCCTATATGGTAGGTATTCCATTATGGGTAGTATGGTATTTTGTAAAAGACTTGTTCATTGTATTGCTGTTAAATGCAAGTTTGCTTTTGGTTATAGGCTTATACAAAATATTTTTTGCAATATTCAAGATATGACAGACTACGTGCTGTTATTTCTCTGAATTATTAAATGTAACTGTCAACCATAAAACGCCCATGTGGGAGAAAGGGGGAAATCACCTATGCCTTGCACAGAAGCATACAAGGAACACATCATGTATACCTTCAACGGCTTTTGCAAGACCGTCATACGCTATGCAGCACTCAACGCATGGCGTGACAGGAGCAGACGGCGGCAGAAAGAAATATCCCTTGAATACCTCACAGAAGAAAAGTTTTACCCTTTAGGCACAACAGACAAATATTTTGAAGCACCTTATGAAGAATACCCTATAACGATATGCGGTCAGACAGTTATGGCTTGACCGGCATAACCGCCCTCGTCCAGCAGTTCCCGGATTCTTTCCGCCTCCTGCTCCCAGGTGACTGCCGCTGCGGTAAAGACCTTTGCGCTCTCGCCTGGGGCAATCCGCAGGCCGGATTCATCATACCAGAGGGAATATTTGCGCTCGCCGACATAGAATCCCGCGCCGTTCTCCTTGTCGTGGGCCTGCAAGAACCGGGCGTTTTCCTCTAAAGGCTTATCTTTCATGAACTCCGCGATAATGCGCAGACGGCTGTCCCGATCGTTAGCACCCAGGGTCAGGGCAGCATCAATTACCTCCTGAGATACCAGCGGACGAATGGAGACTGTGCTTTCAACAGGTTCACTCGTCAGCGGGATCGTCGAACCGGCAAGGTCAAAGAGATTTGGAATATAATCCTCATCTTGATTGGGTTCTTCCGGCACATCTACTTGCAGAGTGAGCTGCTCCATGGGCTCTGCCCACAATCCATACCATGCGCCTCCACGGCCAGATGTATTTTGGTGTTGAGCCCCCTTTTGTGCGGCCCATTGACTGATTTCCGCCCCGTGCGCCGGCGGCGTCGGGATGTACTTTGACATGGCTGGCGTCGATCATCAGCCACTCAAAGTCCGTGTCCTCCACCAGGGCTTCCAGTATCCTTTCCCAGATCCCCTTGTCACGCCACCGGCAGAACCGGCGGTGTACATTCTTCCAGTTTCCGTATGCTTCCGGCAAGTCCCGCCAGGGCGCTCCAGTGCGCAGAATCCAGAATACTCCGTTGATAAATTGCCGGGTATCTCGGGCATTCCCTCCTCGAGTCCCCTTTTCACCAATGGTATGCGGCCTGATTTTCTCCCACGCTCTGTCGCTTATATCGTGTCGATGCTGTTCTCCCGCCATTTTTTGCCCTCCTCTTCTTTGAGGACTATTATATCATGTTTTTATTGACGACACTATCTAATAGCTGCGGATGAATTGGGCCTCACTTTTCTTCCTGATATTGTCAAAATGCCAGTATCCTCTACAAAATCTGCGAGCTTATCTTTAGTCGGTATTTCTGAGCGGTTGCTCTTGAGCAGTCTTTTGATCCCCGGCATGGTCTGATCCAGTATACTGGTCAAGGAAAGCTTGCTTTCGATTTTGAGCGTGATGTAGTGGGCATACTGCCGACCAAGAAATCTGAGCTGCGCGTACACCTCCTCCGGAAACGTGAAGTCCACCAGCTTGTACCACCTGTCTATCCCGTAGTTCGCAATTCGTATGGAATCGATCTTATCGGTCTTCCCCTTGCGAAACTCTGCCTGGACGTACTTTTTCATGATGTACGGGTTCACACGGTATGTACCACCTCGTATGGCGCGACCAGCACCTCTCCATACGGTTTCAGAATGCACACCATGCTTTTAGATACATCAATACCTACACTTGTCATCTGCGGATCCCTCCTTATAGTTTTTGTAATTGGAATCCCATACCGAATACGCCATGGGCGGAAAATGTCTTTAGATCCGCCTGTATGCCTGCGCCGCCGCTGCAATCGGAGCCGGCAATCGTTAATACTTTTTTCAACATATAATTTTCTCCTTTGCTTCTTTGGGGAAGACAACCATCAGCGTGTCGCTTTTGACGACAATCTCGCTTTCATAAATGACATAATTTGTTTCCTCCTATAACTGTCCCGATTCTCCATGCCCCAGAGGGTAAAAAAGAGAGCTTCCAAATCAATCGGAAGCTCTTTCAGACGCAGTACGTGCGTAAGAAATTGCTTCCCTACGCCGGTATTAGCCGCCAGGTCAAGAGGTCAGGTCTTAACCTTTTTCAACTTGTTCAGTTCCCTCGCAAACACAGATAATCAGTATTAAATTGAAAAAAAATCCCCCGGCGAAGCCGGGGGTATTTCATATGCGGGCAAAGCCCTATGATGCTAGCCACGTGTCACGTCACGTTGGTACGATCTGACACCTGCGTGTTGTCCTTATATGCCGCCCGTAAACGGGCTGTTTAGAAGTTTCCCCTTGTCAGCTGTTCTCCAGCTTTGTCCTCGTCCAACTGGTGCTGGATGTACTCCTGGATCTTTTTCGCATTTTTACCTGCCGTGTCTACGTAGTACCCTCGGCACCAGAACTCCCTGTTCCGATACTTGTACTTTAACTCCGGGTACTTCTCGTATATCATTAAGCTGCTCTTTCCCTTTAAGTACCCCATGAAGCTGGATACCGATACCTTTGGCGGTATCTCCACCAGCATATGTACGTGATCCGGACACACTTCTGCTTCTACTATCTTTATCTTCTTCCACTCACAGAGAGTTCTCAGTATTTTCCCTACCTCTGCCCTTTTCTCTTTATAGAATACCTTCCTTCTCTACTTCGGCGCAAATACTATGTGATATTTGCAATTCCATCTAGTGTGTGATAAACTATTACTGACCTCCATCTGTATGTCCTCCTTTTGGTGTTTTTTCTTGCAGTTGCCAGACCGCAAGCTTATTTTACACCAAAACGAGTTTCTTTTTCTGCATTATCGCCACAAGGCTTCTTTTAAACCACTCGCCCAGCGAGTGGTTTTCGGTAGACAACAAAAGGACGCCCACATGGAGCGTCCTGAAAATACAAATCGCCGTATTCATTCAGCTCCCTACGTTGGTATTGGCCAACAGGTTCAAAGGGTCAGGTTTTACCTTCTCAACTACGCAGTAGTCCCCCTGCTTTTCAATTATTATACCATTTCCGTTTGAGTTTGTCAAGTCGACTGTCTGGTCCAGCATTACTTCACAATCTAATTCATAAATTAATTCCAAACAAAGCTTTATCTTGTCGGCATCTGAAACCCTTTAAGGGCTTTGTTCAGATAGTCGTTAAATGGCTTCATAATGCAAAACAGCTTTGCCGCTTCTGTTACAAACACCTCTGCATCCACCAACGCTTCATCTGCTATCGAATACTCCAAATACCAGCTTTTAAACTTTAAGTATTCTGCCTGCGGATGTTCCTTGTCATACCCGGCAGGAACGTTTTTCAGTGATGTACCCTGTACTATAAAATACTTCTGAAATTCCGGCGCATGAATAATCTCTTCAAACTCCTCACCGTGTTCCGTAATGTAGTCACGGATCATTGCAGTCGCATCCTTAAACATATCTGCAAACAACCCTCCGCCAAGGAAGGACTGGCCGTTCGGTTTGATCATCAGATAATATCCCACCGGAACAGGCAGTTTGCCTTTTGAGGCGATATGGGCGCGGAAGGAAGGATTGTACGGAGACTTATCATGACTGAATCGGGTATCCCTCACCAGTTTGAAGGTAAGCTCCTTGGGCTGGTTATGAAGAATGCTTGTATCAAACTCTCCAATACGCAGAATGAGCGTCTGAATTAGTTCCTCGAACTGTGCGTTTGCTTCTTTGTTTTCCGCTTTGTGGGCGTGATACCATTCCCGGTTATTATGTTCGCTCAAATCATTCAGGTACTTTAAAATCAGTTTCATGTCCATTGCTCCTCCCTCCTATGCGTTTCCCACAACCGAAAAGGAGGGGCCATTCAGGAAATCCTCGATGAACTTTTTTAGGATTTCCGGAGACTGATAGGTTTTGCAGAAAGAAAATTCATGGGTAATTCCATCAATCTCCTCCATTGCTTCCTTAAAATTCGTTATCTCTTTTGGTACAGCAGTAGTAAAGTCCAACTGTTCCGGGTTAATTCTGCGATTATGTATGGCATAATTAACTCTATCTGCACAGTGGCATGTCCCGTTTCCATATTCGCCACAGTATTCCTTTAAGAAACCTGCAACCTTTTTGCGGATTCTTGACAGGCGCTGGCGATAGGCTTCCGGCGTAATTCCCAGAATATCTCCAGCAATACGGCTGTCCAACTTGAACATCGTACCCAGTATGAAGATGCAGCGGCTTTCAGCGTCCAGGCACTGCAGCATAACATTGGTGCAGGAAAGCTTCAGTTCTTCAGCCAGAATAGACTGCTCTACATTCTGAGTCAGATCCGGCACATCACCGATTTTTGCGTTTTTGATATCGTCCCCATAAAACTCAAAGCTGAGGGGGAACTTGGCAAAAATATGCTTCTGGTAGTTCTTCAGATGGTTGGTCGCAATGCTGAACACCCATGTTGAAAATGAACTCTCACCCTTAAAGGAAGACAGGTGGGTAATGACTTTCAGCAGAATATCCTGTGTTGCGTCCTCCGCATCATGGCAAGTTCCAAGCATACGCAGGGAAAGGTTAAACACAAGATCCTGTATACCAAGCACAATGCTCTCAAGTGACCTTTTATCCCCAGATGTCGCTTTTTGGACCAAATCCAATAATTCTTCGTTCGTAAACTGATTCATGATTCCTCTTTTCTGAAGCGCTTATGCTATTTTATACGGAAACACATCTGGAAGCATTTGACTCCGCCCCCCTCTGCGGCGCTTCAACGCAGGGTTTTATCCGTATATATAATTAGACAACCCTTTCCCGTATGTGTGACAGGAAATTTTATGTTTTTCAAAAAACTACTATTTCCCCGCCAGCGCCTTTGTTCCCCTATCAAAACCCGCAGTGAAATTTCAAAACTCTCCTCAATAGATACCGGATTTCCAAACGCATGGTTATTTACCAGTAATGCGAAGCCTTCCAAGAATCCACGATATGTGCGTATCAGGTGTTCGCTGTTTTCCTTTGATATATTAAGCATGGTGAAAGCTCTATATATTATGGAAAACATCTCTTTCGTGGCATTCTGCGTTTCCTCATTTTCAAATTTGTTGTACCAAAGCATCGCATTGAAAACACCAGGATTTTCAGTTGCGTACTTATAAAACGCATGGCAGATTGCTCCTAACGCATCATACCCGCTGACACATATAGCCGCACCCGTAAGAGCTTTGTCCATTTGTCTCCAGCCAAAGAGCATAATTTCCTTTTGTAGTTCCTCTATACCTTTAATGTGATTGTAAAGGGACGGAGGCTGAACATTTATGTGTTCAGCGAGCAATTTCAATGTAATCTTATCATAACCGATTTCATTTGCCAATTCAGCCGCTTTTCGTATTACTGTTTCCTTTATCAGGGCCCGCTCGTGACATCATGCACCTCCGAAAACTATTCTTACTCATATTATAACTAATCAGAATAATTTTGCCAAGAGTCCTCTGCGCTGTCAGACCTCTATGTTTCCCACCTTCTGTGCCATATTAAACATCAATAGCTGTTCTTTTAGATGAGCGTATATCTGCTTCGCCGTCATATCCTCATATTCCATTGAATCAAAACAGCAGCTTATGATACGCTCCGCCGGAACATTTCGCTTGGTCTTAAGCTTTTCCATAATCATTTTGAGTATCATAGACTTTCCGCAGCGGCGTACTCCTGTGAGTATTTTTACAAAAGGAATGTCCATATAAGCCATTATTTTATCCACCTCTCACGTCTTTGACCGACACTTCAAGGCTTCCGCTGAAATTTTCACCTTTCAGAACTAGGTAATTATCGCCTGACGAAATCGTGTACTCTTTCGTATCCTCCGAACTGGTATTTGCAACCGAGTATTCATCGCTACCGGCGATCCAATTCAACTCCGCCGTTCCACCCTCTATGGTAAGTTTATAGGTTACTTGCAGGTGATTGCCGTTTTCACGATTCAAAGCCGTTCCGCCGAAAATGAACTCTTTTCCGTTAAATCCATCATAGGCAGCCACATAAGTACCCGTATAGGCGTCAACGCCTTCGTCTTTCTCACCCTGCAAATCCTTTTCTTTTGTAAGTGCGTGTTTGCTGAAGGACTGGATCCACCTCTCCCACCCGTCAATAAGATTGTCTTTCAAGCTGCCTTTATCGTGATTAGAGCTGCACGCAGAAAGAACGCCGATAATACTCAAAACCAAAAGAACAGATAGGATTGTTTTTGCCTTTTTCATAACGCTCACCTCACATAAAGTGCGTGTTTATCATCATTCCCACGAATACAATTCCCCCAACGGCATAAAGGCTGTTTACAACCAAGCAGACTTTCATTAAATTGCTTTGCGCCTTTGCCTTGATATATGAGATAATGGTAAACACGCCGCTGAAAATCATAAATGCAGCATAGCAGGCAATCATAATTTCAGCAACAGGCGATTCTAACGCCCAATCAAAAGTTCTAAGAGGGAGAATTGTCCACGGGACAAAAAGCATAATGGTGCTGACAGTGGTTAAAATTTTGGTTTTCATAATAATTATCTCCTTTCAGCCTGCCCGAAACGAAGGCAGGAAATGCCCAAACATAAGATTGTAATAAGGGTGGCAACAGGTATCCATGGTATGAGTTCGACCTGCGCCATATCAAGATTTGTTGCAAGTTTTCCATATTCTGCCGTTATCACAAAGAACGGATACGACATTGGATAGACAAACCATGCCTTTGTATTGATTATCAATACAGATGGAACTATCGAAGCTAAGCCAATACCGATTGAAAAAATCGGCGTCTGGATACAAACCGATAGCATCCAAAAAAATGCAATCATCGGTATTGCAGACAGAAATATCAAGCTAATTTCTTTCAGTACAAATAACGGCGGCAGAATGAAGTTATAATCCTGTGTCCCCGAACTGATGGCGGCGCTGGCATAGTACACGCCCGTCATCATTAAGATTTGCACTGCCGCCAGCGTGAGCAATACAACAAACTTGGCTATACAGAGTTTCGCTGTACTTATAGGCAGGGAGAGCATTTTCAAAATGCCCTTGTTTGCTCTTTCCGTCTGACTTAAAAGAACTGTCCCAACTACCATACTTGCGGGGAACATAAACCACGCCATTCCCATAAAACCTTGAATAAAGAAATTGTTTTCCGGCGAAATCCCCTCCGCCTGCATACCAAAATTCATTTTAGCATTCAGGATAGATGGTATCCAAAGAATAACGGCAGCCACAGCCAAAATGAAAAGGATTTTAGATCGGCGTATCTTTCCTGCCTCTACGCCGACAAGTGTTAAAAAGTTCATTCAAACGACCTCCTTACCTTTACGAGTATGAGCTGTGCTAATCCACAAATAGCAAGCTCTGCGATTGCTCCGCAGATATAGTACGTTGACCTCGTTATATCTGCACCCGCAAATATCTGAAAAGGCATTGCAAAGGGAAAAAGGGAAAGAGCAAAGTTCGTTGCCGGCAGCATCGTTGCGGTAAATACGCATACTACGCCGATCCCAAGGGATACCCACATATTTTTACAGGCTTCCGAAATAAGAAGCGACAAAATCATGCAGGGTAACATCAACAATAACGAATACCCAAAATATTTGCACAGTTCACCAAAAAAGCCGCTTCCGATCTGAAACCAATGATAAGAACAGAATGTGATTGCTCCAGCCTCAAGGACAAGCACAAAAAGGCTCATAAAAGCCGTCAAAACCGCTTTACCAAAGAAAATGGAGCTTTCCCGAATGGGCAGGGACTTCATTTTCTGCATAGCGTTGTCAGCATATTCCGTATGATATAAAAGGCAGCTTCCGGCTACAACAAGCAGCACATTCAGCATGGCCATCATCTGCCAGTTTGCACCAAGCAAAATTTGTATTGGACTGCCCTGCTGGTTAAGATACATTTCAGAACGGACTGCCATGTTGATCACAGGAACAGCCGCAGCTAATATTCCGCCGCCGAAGAATGCAGGTAAAAAACCAGTCCGCTTTACCTTTTTACATTCCAAAGAAACACTCATCGCACCTCCCCCCTTTGTCTGTTGTCAGCGTCGATCAGGGCAAGGAAGGTATCCTCCAGATTATCCGTAGGGTAGCCCTGTGAAACTGCACTGGATTTCAACTGATCAAGCGTTCCCTCAAACAGCAAATGACCGTGATTCAAAATGCCGATGGTGTCCGCCATCAGTTCTATTTCGGACAGCAGGTGCGACGATACCAAAACGGTACAATTAAACTTTTCCGGCAAAGAACGGATCAGCGTTCGGATTTCGTGAATACCGACAGGATCAAGTCCGTTTGTCGGTTCGTCTAAAATAAGGATCGGCGGCTTTCCGATTAAGGCGCTTGCAAGACCTAACCGCTGTTTCATTCCAAGAGAATATTTTTTTGCAAGCCGCTTCTTAAACTGCGTCAGTCCCACGATTTCAAGTGCTTCCGCTACGGTAGATTTAGGCAACCCTAATATTTTGCGGATAATTTCGAGATTTTCTTCACCGCTTAAATTCCCATAAAAAGCGGGGGCTTCAATAAACGAGCCGATTTCTTTTAGAATCTGCACTCTGTTGTCGGAGTACGTCTTCCCATCAATCGTAAATGAACCGCCGGTAGGTTTGGTAAGCCCCAAAAACATTTTCATGGTAGTGGACTTTCCGGCACCGTTCGGACCGAGAAAGCCATAGACAGCACCTTTCGGAATATGCAGGTCGATACCCGAAACCGCTGTAAAATCTGCATACGATTTCGTTAAGTTTTTTGTTTCAATGATATTCATTGTGTTTGCTCCTTTCTTATCATTGCAAGTACATTGTAACTTCTCAACCTTGTGCTAACCTTCTCGTGTCCTTACATTTACCTTACATTTCATCGCATATTTAGAAAATGACACATTTCTATGGTATAATAGGAAGCACAAAGGAGGCACCCTTATGGACTTTGATTACTTAAAACGAAAACGCATTTTGCTTGTCGATGATGAGCAGGAGCTTTTAGATATGGTCGTATCCATCTTAAACGAGGGCGGATTTCAAAATATCAGAACGGCAAAAACGGTAAGTGAAGCAGTTACGGTTTCTGAAACCTATCAGCCTGAACTTGCGATTCTCGATGTAATGCTCCCTGATGGGAATGGGTTTGCCCTGATGGAGCGGCTTAAACAATCGGCTGATTATCCCATGCTGTTCTTAACTGCCCGTGGCGAGGATGACGATAAGTTCCATGGCTTCGGACTTGGCGCAGATGATTACATGGTAAAGCCGTTTTTGCCAAAGGAGCTTTTATTCCGTGTAAATGCCATTCTTCGCAGAAGCTATAAAGCAGAAAATCCCCTTGTGAAACTGCGTGACAGCGAAATTGATTTTGAGCGTGCAGAGGTCATAAAGAATGGAGAACATATTTTACTTACGGCAAAAGAACATGACCTCCTTACAGCTTTATATCGGAACGCAGGGCGAATTGTTACGATTGATGCTCTGTGCGAAGCGGCTTGGGGCGATAATCCTTTCGGCTACGAAAACTCGCTGATGGCGCATATCCGCCGTATCAGAGAAAAAATTGAAGCGAATCCATCTCAGCCTGTTTCTCTGATAACAATCAAGGGACTTGGATATAAGCTCGTTACGGAGGGCAAGTGACATGAAAAGCGTACCGAAACTAATACGGCGTTTTATCGGTATTATGCTCCTCTCCTCGATGTTGCTCATTATTCTGAATTTCGCTTTATTGGGAATATATACGCTGAATCAGGCGCCGAATGGTTCTCCTTGGATAACGGCGCAGGAAGTTGCCGATCATTTATCCAAAAGTGAAACCGGATATGTTTTAAGCGAAGACACCGCGCTTGAACTTCAACACGCAAATGTATGGGCTATTTTTATTGACAACAGGTCAATGAAAGTAGTATGGCAGACGGATTATCTTCCCGAAGCCGTACCCATGTCATACACCATTTCGGATATAGCGAGCCTGACCCGTGGTTATATCGACGGATATCCTACATTTACAGGAGAAGCGGAAAACGGACTTGTGGTACTGGGCTATCCGAAAGACAGCTTTTGGAAACATATGTGGCCGAGTTGGGACTATCATTTCATCGTCAACTTGCCCAAAACAGTCCTTTCTGTTTTAGCAATCAATCTGGCCCTGATTTTTATCATCTATGTGATTGCCAATTCCAATCTGTTAAAATCCGTGAAACCGATTGTCAGCGGAATACAGGCTTTGTCAACCAACGAAGAAGTCCATATCAGGGAAAAGGGGCTTTTATCCGAGCTTGCAGTAAGCATTAACAAGACCTCAGATATTTTAAAAACGCAAAGTGGACAGCTCCGAAAAAGAGAAACCGCAAGAGCAAATTGGATCGCAGGGGTGTCCCACGACATACGAACCCCTCTGTCAATGGTAATGGGGTATGCCGGCCAGTTGGAAAGTGATATGCAACTATCAGAAGATAACCGTCAAAAAGCGGCGGTTATTGTACGCCAAAGCAAACGAATGCGAAACCTGATTAACGACTTGAATCTTGCGTCCAAGCTGGAATATAATATGCAGCCGATAAGCCCTGAAAGGCAAAATCTAATTGCCGTTGTCCGTCAGGTAGTAGTTGATTTCATCAATATGAGTATTGATGAAAAGTACACGATTGAATGGGAAACAGATGAAGAATTAACTTCCTGTACCGCAAATGTTGACAAAGACTTAATTAAAAGAGCAGTAAGTAATCTGATTCAAAACAGCATGAATCATAACGAACAAGGAAGCCATATCTTCGTTCGTGTTGTAGCTGAAGATGCTGTTTGTACGGTCGTTGTTGCCGATGACGGTGTGGGTGCAACAGATGAGCAGATTGAAAAATTAAACAACACGCCGCATTATATGGTGTGCGATGAACAAACAAACGAACAGCGCCATGGATTAGGATTGCTCCTTGTCAAACAAATCATATTTGCACACAACGGCATAATGCAGATAAAGCATAGCGAGCACGGCGGCTTTGAGGTCGATCTAAGCTTGCCGATGTCTGTGTAAGGCAAAAGAGGAAATATGTAAAGCCCTGATACCCACATTGATTTGTGAAGGATCAGGGCTTTTGATTATTTATGCTTTCTGAAGGGACAGCGATCATCTGGTTCTCACTGCGAATAATTTATGCCCTCCGCTTGCGGAGCATTTGATAGAATAAAGCTGCTGCCATCATCAGAATTCCCGCAACGAACAGCCACAGCTTTGCTGTGTAGCTGCCTGTGATCATCGAGAACAGATAAAAGCTTCCCAGCTTTGACCCCATACCGATGTTGAGAGCATAATATAGCAGCGGCGGCATATATCCGATGACTGTATTTCCTGTCAGCGCTGAGGTCAACATACCCATGGAACCTAAGAACAAGGCATCTGCAATAGTTCCAAGCGCCAACACTGGCGTGACATCGCAGCTTTGCAGCTTCATAGATACGGCAAATATGCAGATCAGCAAAGCGGCAATTCCCACAGAATACACCGTTCGTATCAGATGAACCTTTGCTGTGCTGCAATACTTGGAAGATACCAGGTCGTCAATTTCCTCGTTCTGCTCCGGCTGAAATACTGGCGTCAGCAGTACAACACCAATCAGAGAAACAAACATCTCCAGCGGCATGGCAGCGGAATTTCGATCCAGATTGGCTGTACCGATAAATAGCGGAGTGACAAGGCACAAGAGGACAGCCACCGCAATGGACAAAAGTGCGTTATGCCTGAGATTGATTTTTGCGATCTCTAATACCGGAAACCGCTTTTTTGAAGAATGCATTTCCACCGAATTTCCCCTTTCTTTTTGCTTCATAGATTAAAATTGTGAGTAGGATGAGCACCAGGGCGATTCCCGCCATCAGCAGCCTGTTCTGCACAAGGTTCCCAAAATGCTCCAGATAATCCTGGGTGCGGAACCATGAATATGCACCTGCGTTGTGGCGGGGCGCCAGGCGAAACAGGGCATATGCCGAAGGAACGGTTTTGATTCCCAGATTCACATCGAACATCCACCAAAGCCCCTGTACTGCAACGGCAATGGGTGTGCCGGTTAATTCCGTCAAGAACATACCGATAGCTGTGGAAATCATCACGCTTGGCAGCAGCCAGCCGAAATCGTACTTGAGAGGAGCCAGGTAATCCAGCTGCATCCCGTGATAACTGCTCCAGACCATCATGTTTGATATATAAGAGAGGATAATGACCGGGAGCATAGCTGCTATCACAAGCGCCAGATACCGGATAAAGGTAAGCTTGGCAGCGGAGGTTTTCTTTGTATAGATCAGCGCCTCCATTTTGGCACGCCGGTCCTTCATGCTCAGAATGACCGCCAGAAACACCGGCAGGATTGACAGCACCATAACGCCCGCATAGTCAGAGAACAGACGGGCATAACCGCCGGTCACTTTGTCGGAACTGATTGCAAGGTCGTACCGTTCTTTTGCCTCTTCATAGGTCAGCGGAACCGTCCCGTACCCAATCAGGGAATCCACCGCGTAGTTGGAACCGCCGCCCAGAAGATCGTCTGCCTGCCCCATCAGCTCCTTGAACCGGGCATAGTCCATGTCATCACGGACTGCGAATGTTATTTTTTCCGGGCTGCTCTGCTGTTTCTCCTCCGAGCCGATGGTAAAGCTGCCGTTGCCGTCCTGCTGCATCCCCTCCCCGCCGATTTGAAAGGTGTAATTGTCGGAACCGCCAGCCGTCATCCCGGCTACTTCCTGTAAAATCGTTTCCGTGTCAGCCCCCGTAATCTCAGAAAGGATTTCAGCCATTCTTTCCTGCTTCCCCTCGCTGAGCTTTACATGCTTAATGAATCCAATGGGATAGGTGGTATAGTCATTGCCTCCAAACTCCGCCAACAGGGCTTGGAGTGCAGCTGGCATGATGATTTCGGGGATTTCCTCGTATTTAAATCCGTAGCTGCCGCCCGGCTGTGGTTCCTCAAGGAGATTGTCTTGAAAGCGGAATACCCCCTGAGAGAACAGCCCGATCACAACAGCTGCAACGAAAATCAAGTAGGGAAGGGATTTTACAACCTTTTTAATCTCCTGCAACAACAGCATTACCACTCACCTCCCATTTCACCCAAAATCTCACGAACGCCGCTGGTGTGGAGATACAGCATATATGCATCCTCAATATTCGGCTCACACACCTTGGCACCCTGCATCAAGGCCTCTGCTATAAAGCGGATATGAACCTTGTTTCCCTGGGTGTGCATACTGGTGATGGAAAGCTGTCTTTTAAGCTCTGGAAGTTCTCGCTTGGAAGCGGTCATGGTAAATACTCTGCCTTCTGCTTCCTGCAAAAGCTGATCGACTGTCCCGTTATAGATAACCCTGCCCTCGTTGATGATGGCGATATCCTCACAGGTGGCCTCAATGTCCCCTACAATGTGGGTGGACAAAATCACAATCTTATCCTCTGCAATCTCAGACAGCAGGTTTCGAAATCGAACGCGCTCCTCTGGATCCAGCCCGGCAGTAGGCTCGTCAACAATCAATACCTTGGGGTTATTGAGCAGCGCCTGGGCGATTCCAAGACGCCGTTTCATACCGCCGGAAAGCGCCTTCACCTTTTTGTCCCGGTGCTCTGTCAGATTCACTTTTTTGAGGAGTGCGTCAATCCGTTCTTTTCTCTCAGCACCACTGAGTCCTGACAGGATTGCCAGATATTCCATGGCCTCCCCCACCTTCATGGATGGGTACATGGAAAACTCCTGGGGCAGATACCCGATAATCCTGCGGATCTCTTTGGCGTTTTCTATGGGGACGCCGCACACGGTAATTTCTCCGTCTTTCTTTTGCAGCAGGGTAGCCAACGTCTTCATCAAGGTGGTCTTGCCTGCGCCGTTACGCCCCAGCAGACCGAACATGCCCTGTTGGATAGAAAGATTCACGTCAAAAAGCGTCTGCTTCTTTCCGTAAAATTTATTCAGCCCTTTGATTTCTATAGAATTGTTCATTTGAAAAAGCTCCTTTCCTCAGATGGGTTTCCCCTCTGACAGGTATAGGATAAAAGGAGATTTTCAACTTTTTGTCTACTCGTCAAGAAAACCTTGCGGAATAAATTGTCTTTTTTAAATGCACAGGTAGCCATCAATAACAGAGGAGGGCTCCATGAAAGGTGAAGAATTCTTTAGAATAGTCCCCCAAAATGAACAACATACAAGTGTGTGCATAATTAATTTTTTTCAAAAGGCTTGCTTGTGACGCAGCGTAATGATGTATAATGTATCATAGGAGGTAAAAAATTATGGCAAAACACAAAGCAATACCGCCTGGGTTTATGACAGTTGGAGAGGTTGCAAAGAAAATAGGAGTTACTGTCCGCACATTGCAATACTATGATAAAGAGGGCTTGTTATCTCCATCAGCAGAAAGCGAAGGTGGACGCAGACTTTATACAGATAAAGATTTGGTTACACTTCATCAAATTATATCTTTGAAATCGTTGGGTTTCTCTTTGGATGATATAAAGCATCGTTTAATTTCTTTAGAAACGCCGACTGATGTGGCAAACGCCCTTACCGAACAGGCAGATAGCATACGGGAGAAGATAGAACAGTTAACTGCCTCGTTGGCAGCAATCGAACAGTTAAAAGCAGAAGTTTTACAAATGCAGACAGTCAATTTCAAGAAGTATGCAGATATTATTGTTAATCTACAAATGAAAAACGGCTCTTACTATCTCATTAAGCGTTTCGATGATGACACACTTGACCATATCCGCAGTCAATTCGATAAGGAAAGTGGCTTGGATTTTATGGAAAAATTTAACCTCTTGAGCGATGAAATCGTACAGCTTCAAAAGGAAAATGTACCGCCTGAAAGCGAAAAATGCCAACAGGTTGTAAAAGAATATTGGGGCTTGATTATGGAGTTTACAAATGGTGATATGAGTATGCTCCCGAAACTGATGGAGTTCGGTAACATTGATACTGCTACAAACGCTTGGGAAGAAAGGCAAAAAATAGTAAACGACTATTTAGAGCCGGCTTTGCAAGTCTACTTTTCAAGACTTGGAGAAAATCCATTTGAGGGGGTAGAATGATGAATGGTACAATACAAGTTTGTGGATTAAAGAAAAGCTATGGCAGCAACATTGTTCTCAATGGACTTGATTTTGAAATTAAAAAGGGAGAAACTTTCGCTCTGCTCGGTGTAAATGGCGCAGGAAAAACGACAGCCCTTGAATGTATTGAGGGTTTGAAAAAATGTGATAGCGGTGCAATTACGATAAACGGGAAAATGGGTATTCAATTGCAATCATCATCTTTACCTGCCCATATCAAACCAATGGAAGCTATAAGGCTATTTTCAAAATGGAATAGGGCAAAGGTTGATTTCACTATGCTTAACGCTCTCGGTATTAAAGATATTGAGAAAAAGCAGTATATCCAATTATCCACAGGACAAAAAAGGCGGCTGCATCTCGCCCTTGCGCTTATTGGCAATCCAGATATTATTTTTCTTGATGAGCCGACTGCGGGGCTTGATGTCGAGGGTAGACTTTCGCTTCACGAGCAAATTCGCAAACTCAAGTCACAAGGAAAAACGATTGTTTTGGCAAGTCACGATATGGCAGAAGTGGAAAACTTATGTGACCGCATTGCAATTTTGAATAATGGGAATATTGCCTTTTGCGGCACAGCGACAGAACTGACAGATAAGATTGGGGAAAAGTATTTTATCCATATCAAAACGCAACAAGGGAACAGTACTTTTGAAACAGATAATATTGAAGATACTTTGATTTCCCTGCTTAATGATTTGAAGCAAAAAGAAATTCATATATTGGATATTAAAGTTGACCGTGGTACACTTGAACAACATTTTATCGAAATGGCAAGGAGAGAAACAGAATGAACGGTTTTTTATATGGTGTAGCGTTACAGTGGAAATTGGATATACGAAGCAAATCCTTGTTAGTTACCTGTTATATCATTCCGCTTATTTTCTTCCTTCTGATGGGCGGTATTTTCACTTCTGTTATGCCCGATATGAGAGGCACGCTCATTCAATCTATGATTGTAATGAGTGTTTCAATGGGGGCATTTATCGGATTACCGCCGTCGTTGCTTGAAACTTATGGAAGTGACATAAAAAAAGTTTATAAATCAAACGGAGTGCCTATCTATCTGGGTCTTATTACGATGTTTCTTTCCGCATTCATACATTTGATGATTGCTTGTGCTGTGATAGTGCTGCTGGCTCCCGTATTATTTGAAGCAGTCTTGCCGGCACAGCCTCCGACTTTCTTTTTGGCACTTGCTATATACATTATTGTGTCGTTAAGTATTGGAAGTGTTTTAGGGTTGACGGTAAAAAATCAAGCGAAACTGACGATGATAGCACAATTAGTGTTTTTGCCCTCAATTATGCTTTCGGGGATTATGTTCCCTATCGACTTGCTACCGGATTTTCTTGAAGCCATAGGGCGTATTTTCCCTGCTTCTTGGGGATACCGATTGATGTTGGATAATGGCTTTTACATTGGAAATTTATGGTATTTAATCCTTGTCTTTTTTGCGGCGGTAATCGTATGCGGAATACTTTTGAAGAAACAAAAATCGGATTAGCTTGAAAAAAAGACCAGCATCTGCTCTATCTGAAAAGGCTGATAAAAGCAGCATTCTCACACTGCCTTTACCAGCCTTTTCAGATTTAATTGCTGTTGCGGACAAGAGGCATTCTTCTGTTGCTTATAAAGATGGCTTCCTGTGATTGATATCATAATTACACCATACAGAAAGCATAATTCTTCACTTTGTCAACAGGTCTACTTTGGGATAGTCCCAAGGAAACGATTACATTCATCCAATAGTTTTTTGGAAAAATCTCGCAAATATGTCTGGTCAAATTCATTTTCAAAGAATAGCTCCTGTGAATATCCATAATGCCCATTATGGATATTGCCTTTCACCTTTATATGACCACGGGTTATTACTTCAAATTCAATATAATTTTGCATCCCATATGGTTCTTCAAGCCTTGCTTTGCCAGATAATGTTTCATACAATTCCATCAACTTTTTTCTAAAAACACCCAATTTTTCTGCATTAATATCCATCGTAGTATTAGCACAAAAACCATAACTGCTCAAAAGATGGTTTCTATTTGGATTTCAGGCCAAATAGATATCAATGTAGAATCAGACACAACTGCATTTTCTACCAGTTCTTCGATACTATCGAAACTCTGCTCATTATGATCGTCCCAAATCGAAACATATTTGGAGGATTTATCACAAGAAATATAAACCGAAACTCAATCTAATTCAAAAAGAACATCAGAATAATCCTTCACAAAGTACCGGATATTGGTTCTGCCTTTTTTGATGATTGTATGCCCCTCTGCCTCCAGCTTCTCTTTTTGCGCCTCGACGCCGCCGGGATATTTGGGATTTAATTCCCCATTTGCTTTTAAGGTCCTCCAATAAGGCGTTTCATTCTCAGAACGCTGATAGCTCGCCCAAGCTGCAATCGACACAAAAATTCCTGCCGTTATCGGCTCTGTAAAATCTGCTTCATTGAGCTTCGCAAAGTATTCACGAATCTCTCCCAAGGTAATCACTTTTCCATATGGGATTCTTCTCATTACCTTATCGTAATCAATTGGCGGTGCAAAGTACATTTTGTCCCCGCCATATTTTTCAATGCTCTTCTGATCTGTGATTGTCTGAATCTTTGGCATATCCTTATTGTCAAGCAGCATCGCATTGAAGTCTTTTTTATCTTCATTAGCCATATCTGACACCTCCTGCCTATATTTTAATCACTTTTACCAGTCCATGCAATGAGACTGTTTTAATTTTTTCAGAACTGCTTGGTCTTGGTTTGAGGATATCACTGCCTGAATGCCACAGTAACAACCGCCCCATTCCGGTTGTTCAGCCGGATATACCCACCATGCTTCTCGCAAAGGATCTTACAGATATTCAGCCCCATACCGAAATGCTCGTTATCTGTTTGGATAAACGCCGACGCTTAAAAAGCCAAGCATGTTATATACAGTTCGCTCTGTCGGTGTAAAATGATCCTTTAAATATCGTGGTGTCTGATAGGTTATGCTTCCTTTCTGTTCATTTCCGTCCGTCTTATCAAATCCAATCACCATTTCAGGATCGGATATGCCAAATTGAACCTGATACCAGACTCACTTCATCTTCGAGTAATAATATTTTACTCATTCTGAACATTCCTCCTTTCATACAAACCATTCTTTCCGAAAGCAGAACCGTTCTATCGTAAACTCGTAATCACCTTCATCCGAAACGTCTGTGAATACAATACTGCTTTGCCAGACTGTAGGATAAGCGAGTGATGATATTCATTTTTCATCGTTAGTTTTTTCTATGACGATTGATGAACCTTTTGATTTATCGCCATTCAGCCACTGCCATTGTTCAGACAGTTCTATTTTGCCATCACTTAAAATCTGTGGTACACTGTGACATTTCCCAATTCTTATCTGATCGCTCAAATTAATATGCTGATAATAAAAATCTATTTCTCCATTCAAAGCAACCGTTCCAACTATACTTCCTTTTTTTATTTCTCCGCCATAGTAATCCGCCCATAAAATATTCTCATTTTGATGATATAAAAAAAGCGTTTGATTATCCACTTCACCATTTTCAGTATTCATCTTTGGTATAAAGTATTTTCCATCATAAAAAATATCTGTATTAGGAACTGCTATACGTTTTTCCATTACTTCATAAGCTAACCTTGCATTTTCATTGATAAATAATTCTTCATGCTTTAAAGTTTTATATCCCCTATGTTCATAGAAACAAGCTGCCGCAAGCGAAGCATCTAAGTAAATAATGGTGTGATTAAGAGATATTTCTTTTTCAAGACATTGCATAATATAACTGCCATATCCTTTTTTCTGAAAATCAGAAGTAACAAACAGTCTTGATATATGATTTTCCTTGCAACTGCCTGTTCCCACTATACAATCACCTGATAACAAAACTCTAACAAAACCATTTTCTATATCTGTTTCAATGTTTTCCTTTGAATGAAGTCCCTGAAAAAATTCAACTACTCCTTGAGGATAATATAAAGGACAAATAGCGTTAATCGTGTTCTGTACCAATTGATAAATTTGTTCAATGTTTTCTTTTTTTGCTATTTCGTATTTCACTAACACACCACCATTAGCCAATCTTGTCCATGCAGCGCTACCAAGAATAAATTCCTCTTGTTGCACCCTCATTCAAACTTTGCTGTTATACTGCCGGTCTGCAATATATGCCCTTCTGCTTTCTTCAAAAAACTGCGCTTTTTTGTGTTCACCTTTAGTTCCAGTGAACAATCGAGCGCATACAATGTAAACCGATAAGTATGCGTTTTCCCTTTCGGCGGTTTCGGTCCAGCGTAACGGTGAATGCCATAAGCTACACCTTGTTTTGCATTTCCCAGTGACGGTAATATTTTACTTGCGGGAATGGCTCCCGGTACTGTTTTTGCAGCAGGTATATTCCAAATCAGCCAATGGGTAAATCCTTTTATCGGATGGCTGAGATCTTCCAGCGTGATTGCCAATGTGTTGCATTGTTCAGACAAATTATGAATGATAAATTCCGGAGAACTGTCTTCTCCTCTTCCTGTATGTTCAGGAGGAAATATCCCGCCATTTTCTATTCCAAGGCACTCAAATTCTAAAATAGTATTATTATCTCCCATCCTTATTTCCTCTCTTCATACATCAAAATCTTCTGACTTAAAGTTGCTGTAATATCGCCCTTTTTCAGCAGTGAATTTTAAAACACAATAATCCGGATCTGTCACGCCCTGGGGATAATACATGGTATCACCTTCAAGCCAAATCATCTGCTTAGCTTCAGCATCCTCCAAAGCCTCCATGGTACCAATCAGCATAACTCCACGGAAAAAGCGTTTGTCATAAAAATAAATGCTGGCATTTGGATTTTCCCGATATTGAGCTACCCTCATAGAAGATGTGTTGGTTGTAAACCAGAATTCTTTGATTCCGATCCGTTTTCGGGGTGGCAGCATTGCTTTTATGTTTGGAAAACCTTCTTCAGAAATAGAGGCAATAAAAGATACGTTCTGCTTGTCAATTAAATTTCCTATTGTTTGTTCTGGATTTCTCATTTTGTTGGCTCCTTATATTATCATTACCTTGAGTTCTCCTAATTAAATTATCAGTATTTTTCTGTAAACTGTTTTATCTGTAACCAGCCAACAATCTTACAATTTTGCTATCGCTTCTCTGAGATCAGCTATATACCTGGCCTGCTGTTTTTTCAGATACCCCTTTACAAACAGATTCATAATCGGCTTCTTCACCCGGACCTCCTCTGTAAAAGTAATCTGCGTACCACCATCACGGCTCTCAAATATGCCGCTCCAGTGACCTCTCATGTTTTGATTTTCCATATCAAATCGGTATTCCCGGTATGGCTCTTTTTCGGTAATCCGAAAATGTGTCACAAACCCGGTCTTTGTATATTCATCAAACCGATTTTCGTCAATCATTTCAATTTTGGATAAATCACCCCGCCATTCATAGTTTTTGTTATCTGTAACAATGTCCCAGACTGTCTTGCAGTCACAAGGAAACTGCGCTGTCACTGTTGATCGCTTCACAGGACGTCCCTCCATTCTTTTATTGTTTTTTCCAGAAAGTCCATTTTACTGCATTCTGATATCCAATCTTCTGATAAAACCTGTTTGCACCGCCTGTCATATGCGTTGCTCCTAAAGCCTTTGTTCTCCGATACATTTCAGACAATGCCGATGCGGCGAGGCCTTTATGCCGGTATTCGGGAATCGTGCAGAGCGGTTCCATATATGCCAGATGATTTTCAGGAGTCCACCACATGCCTGCATAGCAGACATATTCCCCTGACTCATCCGCAATCACCACGTCAAGCTCCGGCGTTGCGTGAGGCGCAGTATTCAGCAAATAATTATGCTGCTCATACTGATGGTTCCATGAACCTTCGCTCTGTTCATGGTCAAACCCCTTCCAGCAGCATTCTCCCACTTTTGATATATCCAGCTCCTGTGGTTTTATAAACTGGAAGCCTTCTGGCAGTGGATAATCCAATGCATATGCAAAATCATATTGCATATCCCAGCGCTCTGATTTTTGTCCATATCCCAACTGCCGTGCTGCATCCATCAATGCATCTTGCCCGCCAAAGAAAATGAACCGAACATTCTCTCCGTTTGTGACCATATTTCCATGTGCATATGTCACCATTTCGAAAGCCAGTTCTTCGTATCCAGGCTTCAGACAGAAATAGATATCTGTCACTGGATTCTCATAAAAGCAGAATGCCACAATCTCTCCATCACATTCCCAAATTCGATTTTTGTAAGAATAAGAGATGTCCATCCAGTAGGAAAATGAAGCGTATGCGTATTCAAAAAAGGGAGCCGGCACACCGTTTCTCCAGTCTCTCTCATATATTTCAAGCAGGAACTCATATATTTTTCCGCAATCTGCTAATACGCTAAATGGCCTTTGTGTAATACTCCTTATAGTCTTATGAACTTCCAAAGCCTGTATCCCCTCTTTTTCATAATCCATCTGTATAAGTTCTTTCCCGTTGGGAAGCGGATATCTTAATACTTTGATTGGATGATATCCTATATTTTTCATCAAGTTCTCAACAAATGATGCGTCTATTTGCTGATGTACGCTCTCCAACCCGTCAAATACATGAATATAAGGAGAATCTGACACCCATTCCACGTCTATGTTATATTGAATTGCACATGAAACATACTTTGGATTGGTATGTTGAACTACCTTTTGAAAATTATTGTAACCTATATATTCAATCAGTAGGTTTGCAATAAGCAGCTCTGTTTCCGGCAACCTCTCCATATGTTTCGTCAGGTCAATGCACAAGCACTCCAACACTCCTGTTAAATCAGGATATCTGAGGACACTCTCCTGAAGATAGTCAGGATTGATATCCACCCCATACACTTTTGCATATTTACTTTTTGTACATGTTCAAGGCCATTACCTCCTGCAACACCTAATATCATTGCGCTGGAAACCGGGTAATCCTCAAGCTGACTTTTCATCATTTGGTTCATTGTCTGCAGCTGCATAACAGATCCAAGCCGCATATGATTTTCGTAATCATCTAATAGAATTTCTATCCACGGATTTACCATAATGTTTCTCCTGTTATACCTGTGCTCATCTTGTTATCGTGTTACTCCCCGTCAGAATGATATCTATTTATCAAAATATCTTTCATAGCGGCATTGTTCAACAACTGTATCTCCCAATAATGTTATTGCTTGATGAGGACAGGAACTGATACATCGGTAGCACATGGTACAACGACTTCCTGCGGTCGCCTTACTGTTCTTGATGACGAGATTTTTCATAGGACATAGACTGACACAGAGTCCACACCCCGTACAGGCTTTGCTGATTTTCAGCTTATCAGAATAGTCCTTTGTTTTTCCATAATACCATAATCGTTGGCAGAGCAATCCTGCTATTCTGTCGTAAAAATGCAATCCGTCTTTTGGGTATTTTCCTTGCTTCATTTTGCCCACACTATTTTCAATTTTTCTGTCTGCCGCCCTTATTATCTCCCGATTTTTTTCAAGGGATTTCTTTAGCAGCTTCACATCACAAACGGAATCGGGCATATGAATGTGTAAGCCGCCAATAACTTTTGCACCATACTTTTTCAATAATCGTGCGGAACAGCCCGCCCCATCTCCGCTAAACAACCCCATTGTGGCAAGGCAAAGCACCATCTTTCCTTTCCAAAGGTCTGAATGATCTTTTATAAAATCCCGTACCATGACAGGGACATTTGAAAACTGTACAGGATATGCTAAAACAATAAAGTCATGTTGTGCCAATAAATTTGTTGTTTCTTTTCCCTCCATCGGGAGGGCCTGTGCCGAGTGATCCAATAACTCCATCAATTTCTCGATACAGTGTTTGGTATTTCCTGTTCCACTTAAATATATGCCTATCATACTTTTTCCTCGAAACTATCTATTTGTTCTCTGCTTTATCCCACTGTTTGAATACGACTATTTCCGCATCAGCTCCAAAGCCGCTGTACTCAGACACCATGAGATATTTCTCATCAGCAATGATCCCGTAGCACCTGTCGCC
>Ga0224741_10013_pt1 | contig 25904 bp, 19 predicted proteins | sample LIM_E_Water_Pos_FD_161629 | JGI IMG/M metagenome (GOLD analysis project Ga0224741, IMG submission 161629) | Enriched cells from gastrointestinal tract of the lab mouse from Pacific Northwest National Laboratory (PNNL), Richland, Washington... | ecosystem: Host-associated > Mammals > Digestive... | reverse complement strand
CGCTGCTCCTCCTGATCCATGCTCTGCACCAGCTTCATCAGCTCATCAAAGGTCTTTTCAATATTGGCGCGGTCCTGCTGGCTGTTGTAATCCTCAATGATTGCCTGATACCGCTCATGATATTGGATGCGATTGGGATTGCTGAGCAGCATCCTGTCCAGGCGCTCACAGACCAGGTCCTGCAAATCCTTCAGGATGAGGTTCTTTTTCTTTGCATGGGCAAACTCCCGGCGCAACAGATCGAAGTCGATTTTGCTGATATCAAACTGACGGGACGGTGTGATCCCCTCAGCCGCCTGCTCAATTTGGACATACTCACTGATGATGCGGTTGATCTCCACCATCAAGTCCACGTTGTTTGCTGTCCTGCGCTTCTTTTTCAGCTGTCCGTAAATGGCGGCAATCGCTTCATACCGCTGGCGGAGGTCAGGCTCGATATCCTCCTGGTTCGTATATTTCACCAAGCGTGTTAACTCGGAGGCGTAGGTCTGGAAGGTCTTCTTTTCCTCCAGGGTGGCGGACACTGTGTTGGCCGCCGTTTGCAACAGGGCCAGCTTTTCAAAACCCTTGGCGTCGATCAGCGTTTGCAGTGAAAAGTCTCGGCTGGACAAAAATGACTCCGCTGCGGCGATGGTCTCCAAAATTTTGGCGATCAGTTGCTCCTTATCCACGGTGGGGTCGGCGCCGCCGGTGCCATTCCCATTGGCTGTGTAATCGGCCAGCGCCTTTCGCAGCGCTTTTACGATTCCGATGTAGTCGATAATCAGACCGTTGCTCTTTCCCTCGGCCACACGGTTGGCCCGGGCGATGGTCTGCATCAGCGTGTGGGCTTTCAGCGGCTTGTCTAGATACAGACAGGACAGGCACTTTACATCAAAGCCGGTAAGCCACATGGCGCAGACGAACACCACACGGAGAGGATTGTCGGCATCCTTGAACTCCTTGTCCAGTTCCCGCTTTTCCATCTTCGCCCGATGGCTCTGAATATCCAGTCCCCATTTCTGGAAGGATTGAACCTCGTTCTGCTCTTGGCTGATGACCACCGCCATCTCGGTCTCCTGCATCCATTGCAGCTTGCGTTCCAGCTCTTGAGCCTCCTGCTGGGACGCGCTCTTGATTCGCTCTTTTAATGCGTCAATCTCTGAGGCCCAGTATTTCTGCACCAGATCATACATGCGAACGCAGGTGACCTTATTCAGGCAGACAAACATAGCCTTGCCGCTGGTCCACAGGTCGGAGTAGTACCTTGCGAAATCCTGTGCGATGCGCTCCAGGCGGGGGGTGGCAGTGAGGAGGTGAATCTCCTTGGCGAACTCCTGCTCCAGCTTATCCTGCTGGTTCACATCCAGGTCGGCCTGCTCAATGGCGTCCAGAATCCGATCCGTGATTTCCGGGTTGTCCTTCACGTCCAGAATCTTCTCTCCCCGGTTTTCGTAGTACAGCGGCACCGTCGCGCCGTCATCCACGGCTCGCTGGAAATCGTACACCGATATGTAGCCGCCGAAGGTGCGTTCTGTGATACGGTCGCTGGACAGCAGCGGTGTGCCGGTAAAGCCGATCCGGGAGGCGGTAGGCAAAAGGCGGACCATGTTGTCCGCGAAAATTCCGTACTGACTGCGGTGGGCTTCATCTGATATGATGAGGATATCGTGGTCAGGGGAAATCGGCTCCACATCTGTTTTGTTGAATTTCTGAATCAGGGTGAAAATAAAGCTGGGGTTGCCACGCAGCTTTTCCACCAGATCTGTACCGCTGGAGGCGATGAACTGCCCGGCCTTGGCCTTGCCCAGAATACCGCAGTTTTCAAAGGTGTCGCTGATCTGCCTGTTCAGCTCTTCCCGATCTGTCAGCACCACAATGGTGGGAGAGCCGGAAAACTTGCGGCGTATCTTCTGGGCCAGGAACACCATGGAGTAGCTCTTGCCGCTGCCCTGGGTGTGCCAGAAAACGCCCAGCTTTCCGTTGTTCAATCGGCGGGCCTCATATGCCTTGACTGCCTCGTTGACGCCCAAATACTGGTGGTTCCGGGCCAGGATTTTTGCTGTGTGTCCGCCGGAGTGGTCAAAGAGAATGAAGTTCTCCAGCAGATCAAGAAAGTTCTCCTTTTTGCAGATGCCCCGGAGCATGGTCTCCAGCGCCACGCTGCCCTGCTCTTTTTCCTCCAGCCGTTTCCACTCGTGGAAAAACTCGTATTTGCTGCCCAGCGTGCCCACCTTGGACTCCAATCCGTTGGAGAGGATCAGGAAGGCGTTGTAGTAGAACAGGTGGGGGATGGTGTCCAGATAGTCGGTGTAGTTGTTGGTGTAGGCGTCCTGCACGTCCACCCCGGCGGCCTTCAGCTCCACAAACAGCAGCGGAATGCCGTTGACAAAGCCCACAATATCCGGGCGTTTGTGATACAGATCACCGTCAACTTTCAACTCCTGAACTGCAAGAAAACGGTTGTTTTCCGGGTTCTGGAAGTCGATGACGGCGGCGTATTTTTTCTCTGTCCTGCCGCCAGGCTTCTTTACTGTGACGGGGATGCCGTCCCGGATCAGGAAATATTTTTCCTCGTTGATTTGCAACAGGGATGCGGTGGACAGGCGGTGCTCCATGAGCCGCTGGGCCTCGTCCAGCTGGGCGGGGGTGAGCCAGGGATTCAGGTGCAGCAGAGCCTCCCGAAAATACCGGGTCAACAGAATTTCCTTGTAGCTTTTGCGGCCCAGGGTGCCGGCTTCGCCTAACTGCTCGGTATTGTAGGCATAGACGACTTCCCAGCCCAGCTCATCACGGAGCAGGTCAGCGGCGCTCTCTTGAATCAGGACATTTTCGGAGTAGTCGTAGCTCATAGTATTACTCTCCCTGTTTTAGAAAGTCCTCAAATCTTCCTGCTGTAAAAATACTGGTATAACCTTCATGAATCTTTTGCTTCTGTACTTCCCAAGCAAAACGATTGTGACAGGCATTATCGATTGACTGTAAGTAATTTGATATATCGGCTATAAGAGACAGACTCTTCTCATTTATAATGGATAAAGTCTGAAAAATTAACGGATCAGTTGTCGTAATAGGTTTCTTTACTCCGAACTGTTCCACATTAGCAATTTGGACTGTTAGGATTGCTCTTTTTAGGTAGTTGTTAACAGACAAAAAAGATTTGATTTTTGGCACTACCCCAGAGCAGAAATTATGTTGGACAGTCAGTAGTTCATTCTTTGATGAAAAAGTTGTATAATCGACGCCTTGTATCGCATTCAGCTGACATTGTGCTATTTGCACATTATCTTCCAATAAATTTTCAGATACAGCCTCTGTTGGGGCATCAATAAATTCCTTGGTAATTTTTTGTATTAGGAACATAGCTAAATAAAGATACACGGTCTGATAAAATAAATAATTTTCACAGCTTGATTTGTTGCTCAAATACTTTTGTACCTCGCAGAGCATTACAACAAGAGTACTGGCAAATATACCGCCACATACTGTTAATGCAAAGTTATTGGATATCCAAGGCCAGTTGGGGGCAAAGAACGCTACTTCCACATTAAGGGTAATAATGTATGTAAGTATTGCAAAAACGGCGCTAAGCACAGCTGTAAATTTAATAGTCTTAATATTTCCACTCATACATAAGCCCCATCTTATTGTTTAGCACATTGAACTTTGCTCCACTTCTCCATCAAATAGTTTACAAACGCAGAGCAGGATATCAGCATATACTTTGCATCTTCTGCTGGAGCATTTGTGAAATCAATACCCCCATGACGAATACCATTTTCATCAGATGTATATCCGTACAGAGACGAAAATGCACTTTCCATAGCTCTATGTATGTGTACACCATTATCTTTCAACTTTTTAATGGCTGCCCCTAATGTAGCTTGCGTTCCCGTTAATCCTGTGATGATACAACACATTGCTTCAACAGCGCTTATGGATTCTTTAATAGAATTCTCGTAATCCGGTGCTTTTCGATCAGCATATAGTGCCAATGCCTTGGATACGTGAGTACGTACAGAATCATAAGGGATACTTTTAGCTTCTTCAATTGTTTTGAGTTCAGCCTTGTTTGTAATCGGGACAACAAGGTTGTCTAAAATCCGATAAGCTGATACTTCGTCCTCCAAAATATGATTAAATACTTTTGTCATCTCTATTGAAGTGCTTTCACTGGAAACAGCAAGATAACGTTCAATGAAATCAAATATGGTATACCATTCTGTTGATTCAATAACCGCTCTCTGCAAGGATTCTGCATTACGTTGTTTGATAATATGATTTCGGGGAGATTCAAATAGTACTCCCATCTCAATCATCACATTTTCAATACCCGTTATATTGGTGATCCAGTCAAGCGTCTCATCTGTATTAAACTCCTGTGCATAAAAAGCGGCCATAATGCGGCGCTTTAGCGTGTCGCTTGCACATTCTAACTGCATAGCGGCGGTGTTATAACCATTTCTGCGTGAAAATACTGCCATATGATTCACTCCATTTTTACAGCCTTTTTCAGCAATTCCTCAAAGACTTTTTCTCCAACCTTTTTGATGCAATGCTGTCGAAGGCCATCCTGATATTGACTCAGTTTCCTATACAAGTCCTGATCTCGAAAGCAGACCCACGGAGTTGGGATTGTATCCCCCTGGGAATATTCAAGTTGTTGGATCTCTTTTCCTGCTGTTGACTGTGCATCACTGAGTGCATTTATCATGCCATCTCGGGTCGGATTATTAATCTGTCTCTGCAATGCTGCGATTTTTTTGACAGCATCTTCAATGTCTTTTACATCTTTAGCCTCTTTTGCTGGATTAAAATCATAGTTTTCCATATTATACCTCCACTTCTCCGCTCATAAGTTTTGGAAGCAGGCGGTCTCGGGCCTGTCTAAGCCGGACATTTTGCTCATTCTTCTTTTGTATCTGTATAAACATCGGCTCTACATATCTTGCAAATAACATCATAATTTGGTCGGTTGGCTTGAGATATGGAAGCGCCTTTAATTTGTCTGCCTGTGCGCGTTGACGGCCATCGCTTCCTGTCATACTGTTGATTGCAGACTGTCTGAAGCTGTCGTTGCGGGCAAGCAGGTACACCATATATGGATTGATTCCTTTTGAACGCATGACAATAAACTCTGTAGAGCCAACAGCACCCTCGTCGCTTTCAACACCTGCAACAAAGGCGGTCTTTCCATTTTCAAGACACGGAGTAATTCTCGCCAATAATGTATCACCGTTTTGAAATTTGCTCCCGGAATTAGAAAACGTAGCTGCAAATTCTTCGGTGTCCAGCGTCATTGAGCTGGTGCTTAATGCGGACATAGGGACGCTTTGTTTTAATCGCTCTTTGCTGAGGGGGACTTTAGGATTAAATTCGATTACATCTTCCAAATGGCACAATTCCCACCCCTCCGGCATCCCGTCCACAACCGGCGTGGCCTCATACCCCGGAAACCGCAAATCCACGAACCATTCCTTATGCAGCCGCTGAGCGGCTTCTTCCAGCAGCTTGATTTGCTTCTGGTTGTTTTCGATGAGGTTGTCATAGTTGGAGAGGATAGCGGCAATGCGTTGTTGCATGTCCATAGGTGGAACAGGGATTTCCATAGAAAGCAAATCTTCGTTTCTTAAACTTGCTCTCGTTGTCATGGTAGAAAATGCTCTAAATCCACCTCGGAATACTGGGCAGCGGAGATAATAACCAACAAATTCTGGCAGTATGCGATTGTCAATGGGACGCAGACGTTTTGTAAAACCGTTATAAGTTGCTTGTGGATATGATTTAAGCGCAACAGAACTCATTCCAAGTTCGTCCATTGTTTCGCTGGTACGGGTAATAAATACATCTCCACGTTCAATGGAATAGGATATTTGCTCTTTCTCTGTTGACTGTACTAAATCTGGCAAAACTGCGGGTAAAAACCAGTTATTAAAAACAGTAGAAAATGACAAAAACGGAAATCCGTTGCCAAAAAACTTGCCACCCTTTGAAAGCCCATTATGTACTTCATATAGTTCACTCAAGCGGATATATTCCCAACTCACAGCCCCATCTCCCCCCAATTCCTGGAGATGGTCTCCATCAGCTCATTGGATTCTCTCTGCAAATCCAGCAGTTCCCGGTGAATCTCTCCCATACGCTGGGCGAAGTCCACCCCGTCGTCCTCCGCCGGGGCCACGCCAACATAGGCGCCGGGAGTCAATGACCAGCCCTTTTCCGCAATCTCGGCAAGACTCGCCGCCCTGCACAGTCCCAGAATGTCCTGGTACTCGCCCTCTCCAAACTTCTCGTAGAGCCAGACGGCCTCTTTCGCGGTGGTCAGGGTCTCATCCAGTACCGCCAGCCGTTGGTCGTAGTCCGTCTGCACCTTCTTTTTCTCACGCTTGGCGGCCTCCGCCACGGCTTTTTTCGCCTCGTCCCGCAGGGTATTGATTTCTGCGGAGAGTTCCTCTGCCCGCTGGGCGAAAGACGCGCTACCCAACGCTGCCCGGTATTCCTCTAGCAGAGCCGCATATTTTTCTGTTTCTCCCCGGTACAGCCACACAATGGAATTCAGGTTCTTGAGCTGCCACTCGCTCCACTCGTTCAGCGTGCGGTCCACCACGGTGTAGTAGTTCCGGGCGTCAATAAACAGCACCTTATCCCGCAAGGTTTCGGGCTTGCCCTTGTCGAAGAACCACAGGGAACAGGGCAGGGATTTGGTGTAGAAAAAGTTGTTGCCCACACTGACCATCACGTCCACATGACCGGACTCCACCAGTCTTTGCCGGATATCCTTGTCCTTGCCGGAGCTGTCCGTGGCGGAGGAGGCCATGACAAAGCCCGCCCGGCCCTTCTCGTTCAGATAGGAGTAAAAATAGGAGATCCAGAGATAGTTGGCGTTTCCCACCTCCTTGGCCTTGTTGACGGAGGGCAGGCCAAAGGGCAGGCGTCCCGCGCTCTGGGCGGATTCAGAGTTGACCTTGTCCACATTGAAGGGAGGATTCGCCATCACATAGTCACAGCAGCCGTCCAAATTGTGGGCGTCGTGATAGAAGGTGTTGGCCTCGTCCCCGGACTTGATGAGACCGTTGAGCCCGTGGACCGCCATATTCATCAGGCAGAGCTGGGCGTTGTACTCCACCTTCTCCTGTCCGTAGAAGGTCATAGCGGCGTTGGCCTCCATGCCGGCGGCGTTGACGAAATCGCCGGTCTGAACGAACATGCCGCCGCTGCCGCAGGCGGGGTCCAGCAGCATACCGCCCTGAGGTTCCAGGATATTGACGATCATCTTGACCAGGGATTTGGGGGTGAAGAACACCCCATCGTCCTGGGCGATATTTTTGGCAAATTTGTTGAGGAAATATTCATAGATGCGGCCGATCACGTCGCCGCCCACCTCGTCCAGGGCGCTGTTGTTGAAGATGCGCAGCAGCTCGGCCAGCAGCTCGTCGGAGAAAATGGTATAGTCCTTGGGTAAGACACCCGTCAGCTGTTCCGACTGAGCCTCCACTAGCTCCATGGCGTTGTTGACCACTTCGCCCAGGCTGTTCATGGTGTGGCCGCTCTGGTTGGTCAGTTCCGCCGAAGCGATGTCGGCGGGGAGGTTGACCAGATATTCATACTGCGCCTCCCTGGGCAGAAACAGGGCGCTTTTGGAAACGAAGTCGCTGGCCTCCACAGGCAGAACCCGGCCGCCGCGGACAGGACGGTTTTTCAGAATTTCCTTCTCCACCAGCTTGAAGCGGCTGTATGCGTAGCGCAGAAAAATCAGGCCCAGCACCGGCATACAGTATTGGTTGGAGGTCAGCTTGGATCCAGCCCGGAGCAAATCAGCGGACTCCCACAGGTCAGATTCCAATTTTCTGATGTTTACCATAAGACTGTACCTCCAAGATTGCTTGGCGCCGCAATCAAACAGCTACCGGTTTCGACATTTATTATATATTATATACGTTCGAGGAAATATTTGCAATCCGTTCAGGGGCTTATTTCATTGTTTACTGGTACGCAATATTTGACAGGGTGCTTTCACCCGATGAACCGGAAAGCGGTACGTTCCACACTGCCTGGAACGCACCGCTTTGTTTCATGGGGTTACGCATAGAAGTTGACGCTGTTGGGGATCCCGACAAACATATAGCAGTAGGTGATACCATCGTGCTGGGTCACGCCCACGCCGATGCAGTCGCATCTTGGGTCGATCATGGTTTCATAGTGTCCTGGGGAGTTGATCCAGTTATCGACGGCACGCTGGGCGGCGTCGGCTGTGCCGGTGAACACGGTGAGGTTATCGCCGAAGCCATAGGGGTAGCCGGCGTCGACAGCGGCTTGGCTCTCCTCCGGAGCGTTATGCCAGGTGTAGCGCCGGTCGGAGCAGACTTGGGCGGCATTCATCAGGGCCTCATTGACCGGTAGCTCTGACACTCCATTGGCCTTTCTGGTCTGGTTGATGAGGCAGATCATCTCCTGCCGTATCTCCAGATTGTCCGTCAGGCCAGTGCTATCCCCGCTGGCGGGGGCCTCCAGTGGGGCGGAGTCAGCGGCAGCGCCGACCGTCAGTGTCACGCTCCCGCATTCTCCAGTGCTGTTGGATGCGGTGATCTCCGCGGTCCCCGCCCCCTTTGCGACAGCCACCCAGAAGGTCAGCACCTGCTCCACCGCCACCGTGTCCGGGTTGCTGGAGGTGACGGTGTAGTCTGTACCGCTGGGGCCGATGATGAGGCCGCTGCGTTCTCCTACCGCCAAGGTACTGCCCTTGTAGCTGCTCACCCGGACAGATTTGTCAGGCGTTTCCGCTGCCATGGCGGGGACAGTGAGGACAGTTGTGAGGATGGCTGCTGTCAGTGTGGTGGCAATGCGCTTTTTCATGTTGGTCATACATTTTCCTCCTAATTTTCAGTGTTTTGTGGGACTTTTGCAAGCAACACAATACCGAAATAGGAGGCGAAAGTCGATAGAAAATTGCAATCTAAAACGGAGAAATACAGAGGTGAAAATCGGGCGGATTACACAGTCGACAGGGCTTTAAGAAATCTGCTTATCATTGTAGGTATCAGTGCACACGCTACACCGGGGATATGGGTCGATTTATAACCCTGAAAAATCCCATTATCTTTTTCAAATTTGCCACTTCTGTAACCATTTCTGCTTGCTTGGTTTGGCTTGTTACTCCTTGACCACATATTTGCCCACAGACAGAGAACTGCGGCCCACCATGGATGTCCCGGTGGGCCACAGTTCTCAACCAGCCTTGCTCTCTGCCCTCAGCCGCTCCTTTTCGGCGGCCACCTCCGCTCGCATCCCGGCAATCATGATAGCCAGCAGTCTTTCACATTCGCTTTCTGTGTCAGCGTGGACGCTTCGTGTTTCCAGTTTCCCATCTGGCCATGTGATTGCGCACCGCCCAGTCCATCGACCGCTTTTACTTTGACTGAGGGACCCGGTTCCCCACCGTCGCCTCCCCTTCCAGGTGGGTTGGAAATCAGTCATCGTGGTTATGGGTTCCGCTGCCGGTGCAGATTCCGTTGCTTCTGTTTTTCCGATACTCTGGTCAATTTTAGCAGCGGCCTGCCTCTGCATGTCGCTTGTGACATGGGCGTAGATGTTCAGAGTTGTGGCGCTGGAGGTATGACCGATGATGGTGGACAGGGTCTTCACATCCATTCCATGTTCCAGAGCGTTGGTGGCGAACACGTGACGCAGGTCATGGAGGCGCACCTTTTTGCATCCGGCATGTTTTAGAATTTTGGCCAGCCGATGGCTGACGACGGAGGGAGCGATCGGAGCGTCTTCTTTCTTCGGGGAGGGAAACATCCACCGGGAGCAAACCGCTTGCTTATATTTTTTCAGTGCTGTGACTACGGGTGGGGGCAGAATCACTGTTCGGATGGACGCTTTGGTCTTGGGTGGCTGTATCAGCAACTCGCCTTTGATCTGACAGACCTGCCGCTCGATCCGCAGTTCCCCGGTTTTAAGATTCAGATCGTCCCACCGGAGTGCCATCAATTCTCCCACTCGAAGCCCAGTGGTCAACTCCAGCAGGAATACCTCGTAGTAACCCTCAGCCCTGGCTTGGATGAGTAGCTTTTGCAGCTCCTCCCGGTTAAGTATCGTCAACTCTTTCAGCTTGGCTGACGGGAGTTTACATTCCTTTGCCGGATTTTTCGGGATCAGTTTTTCGACGGCAGCTTCCTCCAAGGCCCTGCGGCAAATACCATAGCAGTGCCGTATGGTATTGCTTGAGAGGCCCTCGCCTCTGGACTCCCGATGATCACTTCGGCCATCCCTCCTCATCCAATTTATGAACTGCTGGAGGTCATTTGCAGTCAGCTTGTTCAGAGGAACGCTGCCCAGCTTTGGCAGGATGTACAGCCGGATAAAATCTTCGTAGCCCCGCTGGGTGTTTGGACGGACGATGGGCTTGCAGTGATTCTCATACCAGAACTCTACCCACTCACCGAAGGGCATACCTGCACCGACTTTTGCAGGGATTGCGGGAGTCACGGAGTATTTCAGTATATTCAACTTCTCTACGCACTCCGCCTTGGTCTTGGCCAGCACATTTTTTGTCTTGGGCAGGCCCTTGTCATCGTAGGCGATGACCACCCGTCCCTCCCAGCGGCCATCCTTTCTCAGCCGGACTGTGCCCTCGCCGCTTTTGCGCTTTCTTCCCATGGTCTCAACTCCTTTCCAAAAATGTCTGTCAGGAAATCTCCCACCACTTCCGATGCGCGTTTCTGCATATCGCCGGTAGTGTGGGTGTAGGTGTCCAGTGTGAATGCCGCTCTGGTGTGACCCAGGATGCCAGACAGAGTTTTCACATCTACACCCGATGCCAGAGCATGGGAGGCGAAGGTGTGTCTGAGGTCATGGAAGCGGATGCTGGGAAGGCCGGCCCGTTTTAGCAGAAGTTTCAGGTGGCTGTAGGCGGTGTTTGGATTGGCGGGCTGTTCTGGATTCAGCGGGCTGGGGAAGATCCACTCAGTCAGCGCCGATGCTTTCCTTTTGCTGAGCAGAACCGCTGTACTGGAGGGCAGCACGATTTTTCGAGTGCCTGCGCTGGTCTTGGTATCGCCGGCGGTCAGGCCGCCGCCATCTTCCCGGTAGACGGTGCGGCAGATTTTCAATGTACCGTTGACCTCATCGAAATCCTCCCACCTGAGTCCGCAGAGTTCACCCCGCCGCAGGCCGGTGGTCAGTTCGGTGTAGAAGAAGTCGTACCAGATTTCGTCCTCTGCGATGACTCTCATGAACACTTCCAGCTGCTCTTCCGTCAAAATCTGTTTCGGACCATAGGTGAACTTTGGGACTGTGACTTGCTCAGTGGGGTTGCTGGCAATCAGATGAGCCTGCTGTGCCGCTTGCAGGGCTTCGTGGAGCATACCGTGGATACCATAAATGGTTCCCCCTGACAAGCCGGCACCTGTACGGAGATTTCCACTCTGCGCCAGCTTGTCATACAGCCTTTGGATGTCCCTGGGTGTGACTTGAGATATGATCTTACTTCCGAGTTGTGGCCTGATGTGATTTTTCACTGCGCCCTGATATCTGGTAAGAGTAGTGGGGCGGATCGTTCCAGCGATATCCTTCAGCCACTGGTCCAGCCACTCGCCCAAGCTTATCCTGCTCTGATCCGTCAGGTTGGCACCCTGGTAGCTGTCGATGCGCTGGCGGAGCTTTGCGGACAGCTCCTTCTGCGTGGGAGCGTAGACGTAATGGAAGATGGAGTCGCCGTTTTCCTTGTGGCCCACCACGATGCGGCCCTCCCAGCGTCCGTCATCCCGCTTGCGCACCATGCCGTCGCCGGACGGTCTGCGCTTTGCCATTGGTTATTCGCCTCCATTTCTGATATCGCCGTCGTTGTCATCCATACACTCAGTCATGATCCTGACGCCCAGCCGAAAGCCCAAGATGAAATTCTCGGTTGCTGTGATGCTGTTGATCTCATGCTGGGAGCGGATGAACCTTGTGAGGGTCTGCTGCCCCTCCTCGTTGAGGAGTTCCATCAGCTGTTCCTCGCACTTAGTGACACGATCTACCGCCTTCTTCATCTCTGAGCCCGGTACCATCCGTTGCTCGCTGGGTGTGATGTTGCCGTAGTAGAGATCCTCCAGAGTCGTTCTCATGTCAACTACCTCCTTTGCAACACCAACACATACCACACCTTGGCGGGAATAGCTACTACTTTTTTCAGGACTTTTATTCTTTGTTTTGCGATGCAGAATTTGAACAGGGTACAGGTGATCACAGGCCGCCCCTCTGATAGCGGACGGCGTCATCCAGCGAGATACTGCCGCTGGTCTTTTTCACGTCCTGGACGCACCGGCCCCGCAGTGCCTTGAGCTGCTCATCGGGAATCTCCATCCCGGCTGCCAGCACATTCATCACCATGTCCTGCTCCACCGCCAGCTTGAACAGCAGACGGCAGATTCGGTTCTCCGTGTCCTGCACTGTTCCGCGCAGAACGGACGCCAGTGCGGGCGGCAGATAGGCGGTGGCGTCCTGACCGGAGACATAGCCGGCGTAGAACAGCGCGGCCTTCTCCAGATACTCACTGCGGCTTTTGGAGTTCGCAATTATCATCGCTCTGCCCATCACCTCCAGCGTGGACGGGTACAGCCAGACAGGGATGCGTGTCTTGACTTCTGCGGGTGTGTTTGGTTCCACCGAAACGGGCGTATTTTTGCTCATTGGAAAATTCCTCCTTTTTACTGGAAAACCACCTGTCACAGCCACCTTGGAAAAGGTTGAAACAGGGCGGTTTTTTCTCTGTTATTCTTCATTCCGACCACCTGAGACAGCCAAAAGGGGGTAAAACCGACCACCTATTGAAAAGCCCCGACCCGCGTTGCGGGGCGGTGTGGCTGGCAGGGGGGCGCATAAGCGACCACCTGCCTTTATCCTGCACATTTTTCGACCCCCCGGTTCACCTGCCACTTTCGGCTGTGCTGAATTCACTGGAGGGCGCACACCGGCCACACGCTTTTGACACGGCTGCGTCTGTGGTGAGCGGCGGCTTGTTACCAGCGGGGCCACACAGCGGCGCACAGGCTGTCACGCTGAGTGAGCACTGTTGTTGCGGAGTGCGAGTGACTTTGCGACTCGCTGACGCTCAGCCGCCGCATCTATCTGCGCCAGCTGTTGTTCATAGAGTTGGTCGAGGGCCAGTTGGATGGGACGGATGGTGTAGAGCAAACTGCCGTTGCGCTTCAGACCATCCCTGGTGGTGACCGTCGTGCTCTCTGTACTGATGAGTTGGTGATCTTCCAACTCACACACATACTTGCGGACAGTGTTGGCGCTCATCCGCACTGCGTTGCCGATGTTCTTGTAGCTGGGCCAGCACTGGTACGTCTTCCTGTTTTCGCAGCAGAGCAGGTAGGAGTAAACCGCCAGCGCACCGGGTGACAGGCCCAGCAGGAATATCTCGTTGGGCAGCTGGAAGTAGTTCTTGATCGGATCACGCTTGGGCCACGGTGTGTACTTCAATCTGCACCTCCTTGAGTGTGCTGCGCCACCCACACCACGAATTTCTCTTTGGGCACCAGGAGCCTGCTGCCAACTTTCAGAACCGGAAAATCCGGTTCATGCATCAGTTCATACCCGCTGGACGGCGAGACGCCCAGCACCTTTGCCACCGTTGCCGCGTTCAGGAACAGCGGCAGTTCGTCGTAGCTCTTATAGCTGGATTCTTTCATGCTGCGCTTGACCTCCTTTTCTTCATGACATAATTTTCTTCTCTGCCTTTTTACGTTGGCCCTCCTCACCTTTCTACCACAACCCGCAGCGGCTGAAACGGAACTTTTTTATAATCGAGTTTACAAAATATTTACCGATTCAGAGCGCAGGATCCCTCATCCCTATACCACAACCTCCAGAGTCCAAAAGCGACATCTCATTTTCGAATTTTTTTGCCACAGTACCATTGCTGATGGGCAGGGAGAGGTTTGCAGTACATCAGTTCCCCTACTTTTCTTATTGTACATTTTCCGTTGGAAACGAAACAGCAGAGGAAAAATAATTTGCAGTAAAAAATCACCCGTCAGAATCAAGTCTGACGGGTAACCGCATCGGAAGATTCAAGGGGCGTCTAATGACGGGGCTGTACTTCTTTATTATGAAAACCAATCTCTGTCGGGGCGCAGCAAAGCTGCCCGCCGCAGATTTCCGTGCCGGGCAGGAAGTATCGCATATTTCAGGCGGTAATAGGGGAAAGCTCCGGCGTCCAGCCCAAGGCTTGCAGCCGTTTCAGGTAGTTCCGAATTTTATGTTCTCTGCGGAAACCGTCATAATAATCCGCTCCCAAATCACGGAATGGAACGCCCTCCTTCAGAACATGGTAGATGGCGATGAGCATGGAGTGGGCCACGGCCATGGTCGCCCGGTTCTTTCCGCGTCTGGCTGCGATGCGCTGATACTGGGCCGCAAAATAAGAGCCCTTTCCTCTGCCGGCCACCTTGGCGCACTGCACCAGCATGGATTTCAGCGCCTGATTCCCCTTGCGTGTCTTGCCGTGATACCACTTCCCGGCACTCTGGTGGTTGCCCGGGCAGACCCCACAGCCCAGGAGCACAGATGTGCCGCGGAGGGGAAGCGGCTCATATCGATGCCCGTCTCCGCCAGAATGACCTCCGCACTGCGCCGGGCGATCCCGGGCATTTGGCAAACCTCCGCAATGGCCGGCTGGAACTGCGCCATGTACGTTTCCGCCATCCGGTCCAGCTCCTGAATGCGTTTGTCCAGGTCGTCGATGTGGTCGAGAATCTGCGCCAGCAGAGCCCGCTGCAGCGGCGTGACGATCCCATCCAGAGCCGCCACGATCTCGTCTAGCTTGGACAGGAGACTCTTGTGGAGAAGCTTGGAGATCTCCTCACTGTCGTCCATTGTCTCTCCCGCAGCAAGCCGCTCCAGCAGACGCCGGGCGCTCTTACTGTGGATGTCCGCCACTACGCTGCCCAGCTTGATGTTGGCGCCCTCCAGCACCTTTTGCAGACGGTTCAGCTCCCGGCTGCGCTCTTCGATGATGCTCTTACGGTAGCGGGTCAGTTCCCGCAGCTCCCGCTGTTCCCGGCTGGGGACGAAGCTGGCCCGCAAAAGGCCGTGCTGGAGCAGCTCCGCAATCCACTCCGCGTCCTTCGAATCTGTCTTGCGTCCCGGCACCGCCTTCATGTGGGCGGCGTTAACGATCATGGTGTCCAAGCCCAGCAATTCGAACAGGTTGTACAGGGGCTTCCAGTACGGCCCCGTACTCTCCATGGCCGTCATTTCGCACCCTGCCTCTGTCAGCCAGTTGGCCAACACCTTGATCTCGCCAGTCATTGTGCCGAACTCCCGCAGCTCCTGCCTGCCGCCCTTTCTCAGACAGGCCACGATGAGGTTCTTGTGCACGTCGATCCCACAACAGCACCGATAGACAACTTCCATAATGAGCCTCCTCATTTGTTGTCACGGTGTGCTCTCCTACGGCTTCACTTTACTATGCGTCCTCTTGCCTAAATCGGGCCGGACAATTTGTGGTTCAACGGGAGAGCATGATACCAGTTTGTTTAGCGCGCTCATGGCGGCATAGAAAAACCGGCCTTTTACCGTGCGCTTCCAGTCTACCATATCCGCCGGTTTTCGTCCTTCGTGGTGCGAGTTCCGCGCGTGAAGTTTGTTTAGGCGAAACAGTTTTTGAAGGCACACGGTTAGGGAGATCTGAAGCGGTTTTCTTTACCGGAGACACTGTGTTTCTGGACGGAGCAGCTTTTCCGCCGGGTCAGTTCATAACGGATGTTCTGAATCTCGACAGTGAGGCGCTGACGGGATAGTGTCAAATCCTTCGCAAATAAGTTTACAGACTCTGGAGCAATGGGATCATCCAGCAATAGAGGCATCCTCGATAGCGTCCTCCAGGTGCTTCATGTTCATGTGCTTTTTGTTGCCCCACTGTGTACCGACCACATAACGCAGCCTGGCACAGACCAGCATGAGGGCGGAGTTTCCATTTGGGAAACACCCCACCACCCTGGTGCAGCGGCGGATCTCCCGGTTGAGCCATTCAATAACATTGTTGGTACGGATGCGAGCCCAGTGCTCGCCGGGGAAAATCGCAGTAGGTAAGCGTCTCCTCAATCCCATCCTCAACCGCGGCTTTCGCTTTTCCCGGGCAGTCTTTTGCTCTCCTGGGCACGGATCACCTTGAGCATCTTCGCCACCAGTTTCACTTTAGAGCGAGACGTCACTGAAAATACATTGCGGCAAAAGTGGACGGTGCACCGCTGGTATTTGGCCTCTGGGAACACCGCTCCCACGGCCTCCAGCATTCCAAGGTGCTTGTCTCCCACCACCAGTTTCGCCCCGTCCAGGCTGCGGCCGCGCAGCCACTGAAAGAAATTGACCCAACTGGCCTTGTCCTCTTTCATACCCTCGGCGGCACCCAAAACCTCGCGATATCCGTCCTCGTTCACTGTGATCGCCACCAGAATGGCCATATTTTCATGCTCTCCGCCCCAGTTCCGGCGCAGATATATCCCGTCCACATAGACATATGGATACCCCCCCTGTAGGGGCCGGTTGCGCCAAGCCTCAATATGGACGTAGGCTTTCTTGTTCAACTCGCTGATGGTTGCCAGAGATACTTTGCTGCCCCACAGTGCCTCAGTAATGTCCTCCACACGCAGTACAGATATGCCGACTGGGTACATCTCAATCAGGATCTCCTCCACGCTGTCAAAGTCAAGGAAGAATTCCCTTAATCCAGCAAGGGTAATTATCCTAATTATGCTAAAAGCGAGCCTTGCGGCCCGCTTTCAATAGATTCGGAAAAAATTGAGGCTATTATCCAACCAATACCGGGATAGTTGAATGAATGAGCGGACAGCCGTCTTTCATTTTCAGTGTAATCCCATAAACCGTCATTCCTTTTTCTAAGCATACATTGAACAAGCGGGCGTATTCTTCAATACCATTGTTAATCTGTATCTCTCTGACGTGGTGACTAAACGATGCAAAGAGATAACAAACCTTGAAGCCTTCATCCAAAAGAGAGGATAACTGGACTAGTTGTTTGATTCCCCGTTCCGAATACACCGTTGGGAACAGGGCGGTCTTTTGGAATGAGAGGATGCTTTTGATTTCTATGAGAGTTTTTGTGTCCTCGATATACAAATCGCTTTTATAGTCTCCAATCCTCTTTTCTCGGACAATCTGCTTTCGTAAGCCAAGAAATGAAAAACGCCGTTTAGGAAGTGCCACTTCGATAATCCTGTTTGCCTGAGATAGATTCAGAAGAATAAACTCGTTTTTGATTTTCACGGCATAGACTGCATATTTTGTTCGTGCGTCTTTGGCCTGATTGTGCTTCAAAAGAACAGTACGGCCTTTCATATCGATAAAGTTACCCAATCTACAGGAGGACGGGATATAGCATTCAACATCCTCATTGTCTATGGTAACCTGACAAAGAAAGCGGTTCTTGGTCTCCTCCTTGAAGGTTCCATAGATTATTTGCGATTCAGTCATTTGCTACACCCCGTCGTCCGATCATTTATTTTTGTCCTTTACGTGCTGCACAATCTCATCAAGCTCTGCAATCTCTATCAGATATCCTTGGGCGCGCTCCAGTGTATCGCTGTTGCGATAAATCATATCACCATGCTTTTGCAAATACTGCGCATCGGAAGCTTCGATGATCATCCGCGAGGAAATTCCATCATTGACCCGGAGAGCCACGCGCCCGTTAAGCTGCGCCTTTGTGGTCGGAGGAACGAGCTTTGCCTCTGGCCGCTGAGTGCAGATCACAAGGTGAATGCCTCTGCTGCGCCCGGCCTGCGCGATCCGTTGCACAGGCTTGAAAAACGCATCCTTCTCCTTTTTCGTTTCCAACTGGTCAGCCAGATCAGCAAACTCATCAATGACCACCACAATCGGCTCAAGTTTCTTTTCGGCTTTTTTGTTGTACTCTATGATATTTGCCACCCTTGCCTCAGCCAACAGTCTGCCTCTGCGTTCCGACTCTTCAAAGATTACATTCTTGATAACATTTGTGGCCTCCGTCGCATCGGATATAATTGCGCCAGAATACAAATGCGGAAGTCCCTCAAAATGGATGAAATCCTCCAACTTGGACGAGGACAACACCAACTGTAAATCCTCCTTGTGCGGATGGGTCATCAGTAGTGCAGCGAGCATCGTAAACAGGAAAACAGATTTGCCAGATCCAGTACTACCGCCGACCAGCATGTGCGGCATTTGCCCCAAATCTTCTATCAGGTCGCGGCCATTCGGTGTGCGCCCGAGTGGGAAGAAAAGCTGTTCTGGTGAAGTAACCGGCGGTAAATTCTCAATCACATCACTAAACAATACCTTCTCCCGCTGAAGCCGGGGAACATCGAGCAGTAGTTCGTCGGAGTTGGGAACCGGCTGAACGATAACGCCACTGCGTTTCATTTCACGCCCGATATCCTCGATATGGCTGGTTAAGCCCTGCAATGCCTGCCCTCTCGCCAATTTGAACTTTATGCGTATTACGCTCGGACCAACCACGGCGTCACCGGCGTTGCATTCCTTGAGGTTTACACGATAATCATTGCAGGACCGTTTGAAATCCTTGACCAACTGCTCAATTTCCTCGGGGCTAACGCTCACTGGAATTTGTTTCGGCACAGATTGCGGCGTAGAAATGGTTACAGGTGCTTTTTCGGGTTCCGCCTCCAACTGAGAAAGCGGTTCCTCCATCGTGGATGCTTTTTCAGAAGTGGTTTTTGAGGTGGCGTCATCGGCAGTTACGACAAACTCGTCAATTACCTCTCCAGCCCGTTTCATATCCTCGTCCTCGGGAGAAGTTGCAACGGGTTCCTCGCTCTCATCGAAATCAATCGTAACAGAAGTCTTCACGACCACATCATCGCCGAGAACATCCCGCTGGATTTCATGCGATGTCAACTTCCAGAAATCGATTCTAACATCTTCGAACTCGGGATTATGGCAGATGATGTGTTCACCGCCAGTCGCTTCATTTAATTTGATGTGCAGAATAATGCCGGAAATATCAATCTGAATGTTACTGCTCTTGCCATTCCCGAATGCCTTTTTCAGAATGTCGTACCACTTTTTCTGCCATTGTGCATCATGGACATTTCTAAAGCATTCAAAGACAATCTGATATTTCAGGACTTCTCGCCGCGCCGACGTAAACATATCGGTTGTGTCCTCGTCGGCAGAGAAGATTTCCTTCAACATTTCTGCGATAGAAGCGACCTGATTAGCGGCGTGACCTGTGATTGCAAAGGAAGAACTCCCATCCTCTTTTGTGATGGTAGAATCAGAAGAATCGTCCCGAGTTTTTACCTCAATGGGCTGGATATGGAGAGTATTCTTTTCTTCTTCGTAATAAAGTCCAACAAGGTCCGCCCGCTCATTTCCGTATTTGCTGTTTGAGAGCCAGAGTCTCGCCTTATCATCGTCAAGCGAAGCGACCAACGAATCCTCATGCTGTCTCGTATACCACGAAGCGGCAAGCAGGGTTCCGATTAGCCCCTTTTTCTTGTTCTCGATGGCTTGCGTATTGCTCCCAAAGCGTGGAATACTAATCAGACCGTTGGAGGCAATATGGCCGAATTGCTTCAGCAGATTAATCAGGATGTTCTCTTTCGGATAAAGATTGTAACCGCGAAGGAGCGTGATGTACTGCGCAATAATCCGCGAATGGCTAGATGCCCAAACATTGACCATTCGCTTGTCGTACTGCATTTCCCCGATGGGAATGGAAGCCTCGGGTTGGTAGTTATTCGTATCCCGATCTGCCACCACCAACCACTGTACCTGCATATCATGGATCGTCGAAACAACATCCGTCATGTCCGCGTTTCCATTATAGGTAGTGCGTGGATTCATGTTATTGCTGATAACATCAGCGGATTTCATCAGTTTGTGATAATCGCCGATTAATCCCGAATCCATCTCAGTAGAGGGGAAAATGCTGCCCTTGTGTTGGATTTCATCAAAGTCATAATCATAAGTGATAACAAGCGGGTTAATGTAAAGGTTTTGGCTGTTCGGGCCGAACTCAATAGCGTATGCGGACTGGTCAAAATAGAATGCGACATGAACAGGTTTATCTTTGAGTATCTGCTTTATTTCGCCTGCCGATGCAACATTCTTTATGCTGATCGTTATCTTACCCGTTCTCAGGTACTCGCCGATCTCATAATCCTTGCCTGAATAATCGAGTTTGGAAAGTTCCGTGTTGCCGTTCTGATTGCGCGTGAGATAGACATCATACACGACTCGTCTGCATCCGTTTTTATCCATGAAGGCTTTGATCTGCCGGATGATCCCGGTCAGTTCGGGTGCGTCCACAGAGCAGATTCTTACCTCTTCTTTGGTGTATGGAGCAAAACCAATCCAGCGAGAGAGAATTTCGCCGACAGCAGCCGTTCCATCATCACCGAGGTAACGGTTAGTCTTGTTTTCAAAGGTTGGTAGCATTTCAATATTGCCGGAACACGGCAGCACCTTATCATCCATTGTCCCCGTCACAACTCGATTGGCAATAACAAAGCTCAGAATTTGTGGCAGTTTTGAGAGAACCTTTGCTAACGCTTCCTTATCCTCGTTACTCAGCGTGGCTTTCTTTCCCGGCAGACTGCGGAAAACCTCATAGTACCGCCAGAGATAAATGGGATGAAGCGGGAGCAGAATCGCCTTCCATTCCTTCGGTGTCTTGATGTAAAGTACATCGAGCAGCAACAGTGCGCGGGCGACATAGCCAGTTCCTCCCGTACTAATCTGGCGCATTGTGGGTTCGTTGACATTAAAAGCATGATATAATTTTTCCCACGCCCGGATGTAGTTAATCAGGAGATTTCGGCTTTTCTCATCAGAGCCAAACAACAGAACCGGATGATACATGATCATATCCAGTTCACGGCACAGGGTGTTTCGATGCTCGGTCAGTTCTTTTATAATTGGCAAAAAGGGTTCTGCCGTCTCAATTTGCTTTTCGGTAAATTGAGAATCAAACTGAGTCAGAAAATCAAACAGGGCCTGACCGCCATCAATCCCGCCCTTAAAGGCAACGAGGGATTCCTCGTCCTTCGGATTGAAGCTATACTGCTCTTTGATATCTGCAGAGATAGCATCCTTCAGAACGGTTTCCTCAGTTTCAATCAATGCACCCCATGTTTTGTCATTGCAAACACGCCCAACGAGTTTGCGGAGATCCGTCTGATTATTCTCCAGCACAATAGGTCTGTCACCGAAGATGCCGCCGATTAATGGCAAATCCCCTTCGTTTTCGTCATTTTCTGTATCGTAGTGTTTTCTTAATGCCGCCAGCAGTTCCTTAATATTTTCGAAATCATCTTCGCCGCCAAAAACAACGGCATCCGAGATAAGTGCATCCAGTTCCTTTGGACGGATAGGCGCAATGGGGTTGGGAGCAACATCTAACTCTTCGATAGGCGAATCGTCTGGATTAACCTTCGGTTTTTTCGGCTGCTCTTTTTTCTGTGACGCAGAGAATAACTCCTGTACGGTTGAAAAATCGAGTTCCTGTAGCGTACTCTTCTGCGCATACTTATAGAAATTTTGGAGTGCGCGGTATGCTGTCTGGAGCCGATTCTTATCCTTTGTTTTAGTTCGGGCAAGTGAGCGGCTGAGTTTCTTCCGGGAATCCTCACTAAGCTGTCCGATAGCGATTATGAGTTCGCGGTTCCGGCGCAACCGATCCTCTGGCTTGTTTTTCGTACTGAGGATATCAGGATCAGAGAGAAGATTCAACCTCCACATATTGACCGGGATGGCCGCAGATTGTTCGTTCGTTTCGCCAACAGCGGCAACAAAATCACTTATCGCTTCAAAGGAAAAATAATCGGAGGCGTCCAAAAGAGCCGTCCAGAAATTGTGTGTCGGCGTATTGCTGTCGTTCTTAATTTGTGCACCAATCAGATGCTGCGACAGGTCTCTTACAGACACCACATCGAACTCCGCGAGAGAATGGAGTTTATCTGTGTCGTTGCTGATGAACACTACAATATGCCCTGCACGCTCCGGCATGCTACGCCAAAGCACTGCTTTTTCAATGGAGTCAGAGAGAATATAGTTGTTCTTCTCGCCGGTATCGGCCAGCGGGTAACCTACCGCTGCGGCGTAAATATACTGACCTGTGCTTTCGGCGACAGAGGCAATAATCTTATCCGCATCGATAGAATTCACGCCTTTGACAATGATTCCGACCTTAGTTTGGGGCAAGCGTTCATTCAGAAGATCAACAACAATCTGCTGTTTATCAATCATTGCTCAGCCCTCCTAATCTGATTTGCAGAATGCCATCTGCCATTTCCTCTGCAAAGTCCATTGATTCGAGCGCCGAAGCAAACGAGGTGAAGTTTGCTTCCAGTGCATCTTCATCGACCTGCATGATCATGCCGCTTTGACGGATCTTGTCTAACTCAAATTGACTCCCACCGATGATGATGCCAAAGCGGTCCCATAGACGTTCACGGATTTCCTTACCGTTCAGCACCTCATCCGCCCCCACACAAGAGCGAAGCATCATCTCCAAGACATCCTGTGAAAGAACGAATCGTTTGTTTGGATGCAACTTGTTTTTGGGATAGAGAATACCAGAGGAGGTTCCTAAAACCTTCAGGCAGTTAACTGGATGTGAAGATGCTTCAAGCGCCAGCATGTCATACATCGTTTCTCCAAAGGTCAGACGCGCATCATCCTCGGAGGCGGCATTCTCAGCGCGTTCCTTTGCCAGAGACCAAAGCGTTTCCAACTCGTCCTTGCTGGTGCTGGAAATCTTCTTATCCTTCTTATAGGTCGGAACACTACATTCGAGCAGTCCCCTTTTATCAAAGCCGTTCTCCTCCAGCCACCGAGAGTAACCCCATGCATAAAAACGGTTGATTGATTTGTGCATCTGCGTATACGACATTTCGGATGCTCTGGCAACGCTGCTCTGACTCGGGGCCTTTCCAGAGAAATCCAGCAGAATCGGCCTAATCTGCTCACCGCAGTAGAATGCCTCGAGCATGGCCATATACCGAATCAGATGGAAGATGCAGAAAAAGTTGAACAAGCGAAGTTGGGTAAGTGTATTAGGATGCACCTTGAAATTTTCAAGAAGGCAAAGGCCACTCTCTTTGATTCCCTGCAAGAACCATGTTGTATTCTCGTTTATATTCTGGAAAGCCGGTAGTTCTTCGTGGCGACTCACATCCTGAAACTCTTCCATGTCTTTTTCTACTACCGGCTCGAACAACAAGGAAATCGGGTCATTTGCAGAGGAGAGCACACCCTTTATGTAGTTTGCCAGATCAGGACAATACTCCTTGATGAGACCGCCAATGAACTCGCCGGTGTCCTCGTACATTGAGCGCCGAGTGATAAAATAACTTGATCCAGCGGTATAGGAAATCATGTCATCCTTGAGACCCTTTACGACATAAACGCCCTTATCGGCGGAAAGTAATCTCTGCATGACATTTCGGAGAGATTCCAGAGCATTCGGTGTGACGCTTTCCTCGATTTTCTCTCTCTCCTTCATCGAGTCATAAATGGTGTCGAGTTCATTTCCCTTCGGCACCACGCCTTTCGCATCAGAAACCAGTGCCAGCCGCTTAATGCTCATGGTAGTATTGTATTTACCATAGATGCTTCTCAACACACCACCCGCAACATGGACAGGTTTGATGGAGCCGCCATTCGGAGTGAAGCCGACATATTTTCTATCGACAGCCGTTCTGCTGTCGCTAAGAAAAATCTGCTCTGCCATTTCATGCTTCCTCCGTTCTTGAACTGTTCACCGAGAGATACTTTTTATCCTCACGGTCAATCATGACATCAATTCGCTTTTTGTTCTGGATATCGAGCAGATTGATATTTACGATATCTTCCTCAATCCCATTAAAGGATTGCAACTGTTCGATGAAACGCCAGACCTTCTTTACGAGATCGGATTCGAGGAAAAGGACGGGAACTCCGCGTTCTGCTTCTGAAAGCAGCAGATACATATCGAAGTCAATTTTCAGGAAAATGTTCGCTGCGTCCTTTTTCTCAAAGCGCACATAGTTCGGGATCATTTCAATTCCGGCTTGCATATTTTTTTGGAGCGTGGGTCTACCGATACGAAAACTGCTGGTTTTTTGGGTGCCAATGGAAATCAGCACCTTGCGCGGTTCATTATCAAACCTGTGTCCAGACCAAATCTTCATTTCGGAGTTCGATGGTTTTGCGCTTCCGAAGAATGCGTTAATTTTTCGAATCAGTTCCTTGGCGATTTTCTTGTCGTTCTGCTGCAGGAAGGCTTGGAACTTAGAGGCGTCATCATCAAGTATCTTTAGGAGTTCCTCACCATGGGTATTGAAGAAATAAAACTGTCTTTTGCGGAGCCTGAACAACTCATCATTATCGTAGGCGATGGCCTCGGCAGGAACCTTGTAACTCTCCGCCCATGAGTCTGCCTCAAGATCATTCAGAATGATTTTCTCATCCCAAAGTGGGTGCGAGATCTTGACCGGATCGATACTGCGCCTTATTGCGTCAAACAGTCCACCCTTACCCGCATAGACCAGATTGGCGATATCATATTCATCATTACCAGCCGTCTGATTCAACTGTTTGCAGGTGCGGTTGCCAAAGAGTAGGAAAGCAATAAGACTTTGCACCTCTCGCAGTGTTGCGTGATACCCCTGAAGAACCACTCGTTCCAAGACGATAGACAGCCGTTTCTGGAACAGAGCACCGTTTAACAAAGCGCGATTTCTTGTTACGACACAGTCATCGTGCAACGGGCATCCGTCACACTCTTTATAATGCTCCTTGGAGGTGAGCTTAGTAATCGCCTGGGCAAGCACCTCCGGAGTAAGGACCTCGCGTTTGCTGAGATCAAATACGACCACACTATCAGGATTGATCTCCTCGTTATGAAAAACGATTGAGGATGTCATTGCGCGGTATGCTTCGGCAATGGGTGCAAAAGCACTACCGTACTCCTTATTCACGGAGTAGAGTATAGCAGCATTAATCGCAATGACAAACGCTTTCCCGTTATCGTGAGCATTGACCCAGCCATCAAAAATCTCTCGATTTGATAGTGTACTGGCATCAAGAACGATTTCGATGGGCTTACCCAATTTTTCTAATTCGGGCTTCATTATTCTGATAATGTGTGTCTTGCCGTCGCCCGGATTGCCCGTAAGGACAATGTCTTTCCCGTTCTTTGCTGCGTCTATAATCGCAGAATCGAGTCTTGTTTTCAGGTGGATGAGAGATAGACGTTCGGGAGCAATGTGATCCGCATACCCACTTGAACCACGATAGAAGTCACGAACGAATTGGAGTCCTGCTTTTGCTTCGTCATTCGCCGGCATTTGTGCCACCTCCAATTGGGGAAAGCTCCACTCTTTTTCTCCATCTATTTGGTTTCCGACCATGAATGCGTTTTTATCAAACGCCCGTATCCGCTCATAGATCGGTTCATAATTCAGCCTGCTGGAGAGCCATCGCTCAGACCAATAATCTATAATTTTTTGCGTTCCAGCCTTATACTGCTCCATATCGGTGTAGTAGTGCGGTCTATCAGCTTTGCCCAACAGGTAATCCGATGTATTAGCTGCAAGACAGGCTCCATATACGATTCTCGACATGGCATGCTTTGAGAAATCCTTTGAGTCCTCATTTGTGGCCTCAAGGAGTTCCCGGATTGCCATTGTGAGAAGACGCATTTTGGGGCTGGCCCCCTCGCCGAACACATGATTAATCCGGTTAAATCCGTCGCTTGTCGCCTCAGTGAGACTAAGAGTTGTGGCCTTGCTGATATGCATCGTACCGAAGCCAATTGTCATTCCGAGCCGTTTCCAAACGACATCAAAATCCGATCCAAACACCTCGCTGGGGATTTTAAGCCGATTATACTGGCTTGAGCCAACATAATATAAGGACGTAGTGCC
>Ga0224741_10010_pt1 | contig 27324 bp, 18 predicted proteins | sample LIM_E_Water_Pos_FD_161629 | JGI IMG/M metagenome (GOLD analysis project Ga0224741, IMG submission 161629) | Enriched cells from gastrointestinal tract of the lab mouse from Pacific Northwest National Laboratory (PNNL), Richland, Washington... | ecosystem: Host-associated > Mammals > Digestive... | reverse complement strand
AAATCCACAACTAGTATGTCTGGAATATGGCTGTTAATCTCGTTTACTACCGCTTCATCATCCATCCCCTTATCATACATACTAGAACCAATGATTCTAAGTTCCGGCTGCATTCTTTTACAATATCCTGTCAACATTTCAACATCTCTTGCACCCTTAGAAACAATATAAATGGAACAATCTTCTTTTTTAAGTTTTTCTAATACCATGCCAAAGCTCTTACAGCTCACTACCATGTCCCCAGCTTTCAACACATCCGCATGGTGCGCGCTAAGAAGCGCCTCTTCTCCCGGCAGGAATAATTCGGCCATATCTACCAGTTTGCGGTATTCCTCCTCAGCTACAGCCCTGTCTAAAAGCTCAGTGGAAGCAAAAAATATTACTTGCAGCTTTTCTTGTAACAGATATTCATTTATTTTCGTTATAAAGACGTCATTTGATAGCATATCTACGTCAATATCCATAATTTTCACTGAAGCCTGCATCATACCATCCTATCAATTCCCTAGTACAACATAAATGTAGTTTTAGACATTTTGCCAAACCGCCGATTATTAATAATCGTTGTACTAGTTTGCATCAATTGTTCCAAGAATAATTTCAATATCATATCCACTTGTAACACTGCCAACGACTAACTCTGGATTATTGAAATATTCCTTTAAGTCCTCACCTTGCCCCTTCTTGCTTACTATAATTCTCGTAGTTGTCAATGTCTCTGCTGTATAATTCCCCACTTTAGGGACAGTATAGCCTGCCTCTTCCAATTTTGCCTTTGTAGAGGACGCTAGTCCGGCAATCTGGCTGCCATTTCTCACATAAATGTTTAGTCCTTTTGAACTTATAGCCGTACCCTGCTTGTCTGGGCTGCTGTCCGGTTCATCTACCCCAGGAATCTGGGAGCCTGATACTGATATCATATTTAATTTTGTCAAATCCTGCACTTCAGTATACGTCTCCTGCTGCTCAATCAGTTCCTTTAGAGCCTTTTTTGCAGCCTTTGTATCCACTTCAAATATTTTGTCTGTATAATTTCCTGGAATCCCCCAGAAATGATATTTTGTTACGTCCATCTTCTCATAGGCTTCCAGATATCCAATCTTATTATATACCGTTAAGTTTGAAACAACTCTTTCATACTGGTCTTTAATAAAGTCAGCGATTTTCGTCTGGTCATGATTTAGATCACTAAGCTGTCTCTTATACGCATCACTCAGAACCGATATTTTCATCTTCACCTTTAAGGTTGTATTGGAACTTGGAATCGTCCCATCCGGCCCTGGAGTATTATTTAAGTCACTTTTTGTCCTATAGGCAACCTTAACACTTTGCTGTGTATAGTGATTGTCATATGTCTCTTGGCTAATTGCCGTATAATAACTGATATCTGTTCCAAGCATCTTCTCAAAAATCAGCACGCCATATCCATATGCGTCACTCTCATCCTCAAAATACTGCTTCAAATCCGAAACGCGGATTACCTGAGGAATTTCTTGATTTACCTGGCAAAGTTTTCGGTACATAACAGAAGGAATGGTATAATTCGTCTTAACCGGAATGGTAACATAATCCATGTTATGCGTTTTTGTATTACATATCTCTAACATTACCCTTGTAACTTTGTTCTTATCATCCGAAACGTAAATTAGATTTCTAGAAATCTCATCCGTCGTCGCATCATCCATAATATTTTTTAAGCTATCGGAATCTGTATCAACCGTTCCCTCTCCTTTTGATAAAATCATATAGGATATTTTATAACTGGCAAACCCCACCCCAAGCACAATTGCAATGCAAAGTAAGGATTTTAATAGACTCATTAAAAATAGTTTTGCAATATTTTTTTTCTTCTTCATTGTCGACTATACCTTTCTTTCACTCAAACCGTAATACTGCCGGAACGAAAAAAACATTAAAAAAGACATAAGATAACTTTAATATTTCACCGTATCGGCAATAAGTTCTAAAACATGAGGTTTATTATACCAAAAAATGGATTTCATGTAAAGTTTCCCCTATTCTTGTTTTTTCGTGATTATATGACAAAAATCTTAAAAATTAGTAAAGATATTATAAATCATGCTATCTCAATTTGTGATATACTACAAAACGATATCTGCAACTATGCTTAGTGCCGCCAAATGCAAAGGAGCTTTGAGTTCTTTGCAAGCATTGTGTTCGGCTCATTGCGTACACGAGAATAAAAGCGGCAGAATGGGGGTTTCTATGTCAAAAAAAGTTGTTGCCATTACTGGGGCATCCCGCGGTATTGGAAAAGCAATTGCATTAAAATATGCAAAAGAAGGTTATGATATTGCTATCTGCTGCCGTTCCCGCAAGAATGAGCTGCTTGCTGTCAGGCAGGAAATCGAAAACATGTCCGTCAACTGTCTTTCATATATCGGTGATATCGGCGTTTACCAGAACTCCGTAGCCTTTTTTGAGCAAATCAAAAACCACTTTGGCCACCTGGATATATTAGTGAATTGCGCTGGTATCTCGCATATTGGACTGTTACAGGACATGAGCCCGGAGGAATGGAATAATATCTTTTCTGCCAACTTAAACTCCGTCTTCTATTGCAGTAAATTAGCAATCCAGATGATGCTGCCTGAAAAACGCGGCAAAATTCTATCAATATCCTCTGTGTGGGGCTGCACTGGCGCATCCATGGAGGTCGCCTACTCTGCGACAAAAGGCGGCATAAATGCATTCACAAAAGCACTTGCAAAAGAGCTTGCACCCAGCAATATACAGGTAAACGCCATTGCCTGCGGTATAATTGACACGGAGATGAATGCCTTCTTGTCACCAGAAGAGTTAGATACTATCCTTGATGAAATTCCAGCAGGGAGAATGGGGACATCTGAAGAAGTCGCCCAGCTCGCCTTTGATATAAACAAAAAAAATGATTACCTGACAGGACAGGTAATCATTTTAGACGGTGGATGGATATAAAAAATATCCATCCGAATTAATATTCCGTATAGAATTGCTTTGTTTTAACTACTTCAGGCGGAATCTCGACTCCGTCCTTTTCCCACACCCTGAATTTTAAATCGTACTCTTTCGCCCTTTTCGCCCGTTCCCTGGTAAATTTCGCCATAGCATCACGGAACATCGGCTGTTCACTTATCTTCTCACGCATTTCTTTTGTAAATGGACAGTATGAAGCAAGGATTTCCCTAACTGGCTTGCTTAATACAAGACCGCCATGCGCTTCATGCTTAATCCAGTTTTCATAATCTATTACAAAAACCTCACGTGTGTTGTTACGGCATTTCTGAATCTGAAGTTTCAGTTTATCTTTCTTATCATCCGATAACTCCCTATTTTTGCGGTAGAACTGCACAAAATCACAATATTCACTAGTCAATGACTTTAGCTGGATATTGTTCCAAGAAGCTCCCTGAATAGTCCTGCAGAGTTCCCAGCGGAAACGGCCAAACATTCTTACCATCTCGGCATCCAATTCCCCTTCCAGGAAAATAGGGAACAAAAATCTTCCCTTAGAATTCCTGCGGCGTCCGCTCAGCTCCTGCCACATAACACTCTTGCTACCATAACATGGCATAACAAGAACATCTGGAAATACTTCTTCCTGTATATATTCCTTTGCAAAGACGCTTCCCTCTTTTGCATAAAGACTTTCACGGTAAAATACGGAATAATCAATGTGCAAAAGGCGCTGCACAGCCGCATTAACTTTATCCTTAGATAAATAACTGCGGATAATTGAATTAGCACATCCCTCTGTGAACAGAAATGGAACAAATGCCGATATCTGTCCAAACAAGATACGATGGTTGCAGCGGAACAGATTTTGAATTTCATAATCAAACTTGGCATTCAAATCTCTCGACATTTCCTGCTGCATTTCTGCCGTGATCTGCCCAGTTTTTCGCATTTCACGGAGATTTGCGTCGTAATCCAAATCAAATTCACTCTTTGATGGCTCTTTTTCACCCTGAAGGATTAATGTAAGCCATTCTTTCATATCATACACAGCGCAAGAACCGGTTCCTGAATCTGTGTTGTCCAAAGCCAAAAGTTCTCTCTGTAAATCCTCCGTTAACAGCCTCTCACTAAGAAAACCATAACGCAGGAACAAGTCAATGACGATTGGCGTTTTTTCCCCTGAATTGTAATCTTTGAGAAATACCTGTTTATATAAATCGTAATAAACCTTTATAATACTTCTTCTAAGTTTTCTAACATCTTCATCTGTCGAAAACTTATCTGGCAGCGCAATAAACGCTTCGATGTCTGTGCGGAGAGACTCTGCTGTCTCCTCCTCCAATCCTGCGAACTCAATAATTTGTTCTAATCCGTCTGCTAATTCATCTATATTGACAGAATCTTCATCTGAAATAGCCGGATTTCCATCTGCGCTTGCTCCAGAGGTTCCATTTAATAAATTGAAATATGCCTCTTCCATAAATTTATGGTCAATATCTAAATTAATATCCGCACGCTCTGCAAGCAGATTTTCCAGAGAATTGATCCGGTCAATTACATCATCAAACAGAGAAGTAACTTCCGAAATATTTTCTCCGGCATATTGCAACATCGTAGCCTGCTTTAGTATGCTGTGGTAAAGGCTTCTGCTATCAAGCACCAATGGCTGCGCCAGGTTTTTCAGATATTCTGCATATGTCCGACACCTGCCCAACAATGCATTTACCAGCCGTACCTGCTCTAAAATATGCCTTGAAGTAATCACAGCATTTGTTCCAAAATATGCTTTTTGAATCTCCGCTGGAAGCTCGGCACAGGCTTTATAATAATCCGTCAGATTAAAAATGGCGGCATCCTCAACCTCACACTCACCCAGTCCTTCCACAGACCGCAGAGTATTCGTAACTGCCCCTGTCTTTTTACCAATCTCAAGATATGACTGGTACGTATCCTTGATAAACTGTTTGGCCGTACTAGAGTATTCCCCCAACTCATCCGAAACTTTGGACAAATCCCTCACAAATTTGCTCAAAGTAGAGACCATCAGCGGAGCATAATCCTTATTCACCTTCATCAATGCAAGTATCGTTGCATTGAGTGTAGTTGACGGAAAAGAGTAAACCACGGAATTCATTTCTGCCGTGTATGTAACATGGTGCACCTTATCAGCCAAATCACAAAGCCCGAGAAAATTGCCGGAACCCACGACCAGATTAATGCCCTCTGCATGGACACGCACCCTGCCTTTTACAACCAGCCCTATTTCTGTTACTTCATCACCTGCTTCAAAGATATTTGTGTCTTTAATAATCTGATTTACACTGTTCTTCTTCAATTCTGCTTTCACTTAGTTTCCTCCAGCTACCTCTATCTAATAATCTTACACCTGCATACATGCAGCATTGCTGCTCCCTCGTTTTGCCGCTAAATTATCAGGCCGAAACAAATGTCGGTATAACCAGCTTCTTATCTTAAATAAGAATAACCCGTGCGCCCTGTGTTGTAGCAACCATTACAAACGTTACCAATGCTGACAGCTCGGCTCCGGCAACCTTGCGGCACACGGAAGGTCTCACTTAGTGCTGCTAGGTTCCCCTCCTGACACGGTTCATGAGTTTCCATTGCGCAAGACCAAAACGTCAACACCACATACACTGGGCAGCTTTGCAAATAATTACTCCGAAACAGGACATCACCCCTGCTATAGCGGATTGCAGGTATAGGGCACCGCTAACTCCCCGGCTAGCACGGATATTTTTTAATTATATCCTTTGTTTTTCACTGTGTCAACCCTTCTTCTTCTTCCTAAGCCGGCAAAAAAAATCTTTCATCAAATTCTGACATTCTTCTTCCAAAAGCCCCCTTTGCGTCTCCACCTGATGGTTAAAACGCCTCTCCTCCAAAAGATTTAGGATACTACCCGCACATCCGGCCTTTGGATTCATAGCGCCGATAACTACCTTTGGAATCCTCGCCTGTACGATTGCCCCGGCGCACATTGGACAAGGCTCTAAGGTAACATACATGGTACAATCCTCAAGGCGCCAGTCGCCTAGCTTCTTGCTTGCCTTACTGATCGCCAGAAGTTCCGCATGGGCCAGGGTACTTCCCTGCAGGTTTCTCTTATTATAACCCCTCCCAATAATCTTATCCTGATAAACAATCACACAGCCAATTGGCACTTCTTCTATGTTTTCTGCCTTCTTTGCCTGACGGATTGCTTCTCTCATATATTTTAGGTCATCCCTTGTCCACCCAGTTCTTTCATCCATCAACTCCCATTACCTCTCTAAACTTAATTTCATGATGCCAGGGTCAAAAGTAGATAGCAATGCATGTTTACATGCAAATTGCTATCTACTGGCTTGAACCGCCAAACACCGACAAGAAGCAGATTTGCTTGCAAATATGTGGGATTGGAGGTGTTTATAGAATTGCGGAAATTGCGTAGCAATGTAGCAATTCGTGGCATCTGTTGGGGGCAAAATACCTTTTGACCCCAACATCATTTCATGATTCTAGAGTCAAGTAATCAAATAATAAGGCATGTTTGCACATAATTTATGACAATAGGCTTGCTTGCAAAGACTGCAATCTATTGTATACCACCTTCATCTGACAAAATTACCCGTACTCATTTTCCAAATTTTGCTGTATAATAAGTGTAACGAAATCATTTAGGAAACGCAAGCCATATTTCCTTAAGTAATGTCTGGAGGCAGAAAGTTATGCAGTTTATTTATCAAACCGATCGGCTTATCCTAAAAATACTAACACCTGAGTGCGCGCCATTGGTCAACAAATTTTATCAAGATAACAGACAATTTCTCGAACCCTTTGAGCCAAACCGTCCCCATAACTTTTATACAAATGATTTTCATTATTCTAATTTGCGATGTGAATATGACGCGTTTATGCGCCTTGCCTACTTTCGTTACTGGATGTTTTGCAAGGAAGATTCCGATATTCCAATCGGATCTGTCTGCTTTAGCAATATACTGTTGGGTGCCTTTAAAAAATGCATGATCGGCTACAAACTTGGTGAATCTTCCTGCCATTACGGATATATGCAGGAAGCACTTACTGTCTTAATCCCAATTGTATTAAAGGAAATCGGCCTACATCGGATCGAAGCATATGTGCAGCCCGACAATATTCCTTCTATCCGCCTCCTGTCCAAACTCGGCTTTATAGAAGAGGGCTATCTGCAGAAGTATGCCGAGATTCATGGCCAGTGGACGGATCATCTGATTTTTTCTTATCTTATGAGAGAGGAACCGGATTTCCCTCTGGAAGCTCTAAAAACCAATACCCAAAGACACCCTGCTGCATCCCAAAATCGCCAATGGATTGAAAGTCCGAAAATCCGAATTTAATCGCATTCCTGCGCTCTTTTTCACTGTATATCCCAGGCACCCCAAGAACATATTTTCCATTGACCAGTTGTGCAAACAGCAGATGGCGGTAACAATAATATCCGTGGAGCAGGAAGCGGTTGCCGGAAAGCGACCATGACGCAATCGGCAAGCATCCGATATCTTGCAGTTCCATACGGACACATGCCCTTGCTACTCCATTGTCAAACGGTTTCATAGAAGGGAATGTCATTAATATCTTTTTGCCATAATCAAATGACTTTCTTTTAAACGGGCATACGCCACAGATTGACTGCATCTGCAAATCCCGTCTTTGCTCCTCCAGTGTTTGCATTGCCCCCTGCTTATCTTGCCCATTGTGATTATCTTCTGGCATCTCATCCCGCTTCACTTCCTGTTGCACAGTATTTTCCTCAGAAACATCCTCTGATGGCTGCTCTGTTTCCACAGCAATATTTTCTGGCATCTCAATCTGCTGTGATTCTTCCTGCACTGCATTCTCTGCTGCAACAGTTACTTCTTCAAGATATTCCGGAGGCTCAATAATAGGAACAGCGTCCTCCTCCAATTTTTCCTGTATCTCCTCTGATTCCGCTTGATTTTCTTCTGGCAGAATCTCCTTTTCTTCTACAATTGTATCATCTACTACTGTAGAATTTTTATTCCAGGCCCCCCGCCGAAAATAGTCTTTTCTCCAGGATGTCGCAAAATATATTACATCCGCCCCGTCAATAAATATCCCATCTACCTCTTCTATTTGCCACTCTGTGCCAAACAGCTTATCCGCTTCACAGCTATCTTTCCATAAAAAATTACTCCCCCGAAATACCATTTGCCCTGCGGGAATTGTATAAATTTTTTCCTTCCCCTGCTTATAAAGATACACTTTCGGCACTTCCCTCATAGAAACTGCCCGCATCTGCACAGAAATCCTACACTGATTTCCCCGCTTTTCCACCTTTGCGTATCCTACATTTGCTCCTTTCTCTTCTCCGTTATACTGGTATATGTAGGACACAATCCGTTCATATTGATTCATAGCTTGCCAATCCTCCTGTCTTGTTCATTTACGATATATTTACCCATCACTATCTTATCTATATTCTGTCCCACCCCCAAAATAGAACAAAACTTATTGGACTTTTTATCTGCAAATTGCTATAATGCTTGTTGTCTCTACATAAGAACTGCCAAAAACGAATTGATATCCTGGCAGTTCCTTATACTAATCATATGATGCCAGGTCAAAAGCAGACAGCAAGGCATAGCATTCGTTGAGAACAAAATACTTTTTGGCCTCAATATCATTTTATAAATTATTATCTAGGAGGATAGATACTATGAGTGAAAATTGTAATCACGACTGTTCCAACTGTTCAGCCGATTGTACTAGCCGAGACAAAGAAAGCTTTTTGGAAAAGCCACACAGCCAGAGTACAATCCGCAAGGTAATCGGCATAGTCAGCGGAAAGGGCGGCGTAGGAAAATCTATGGTCTCTTCCATGCTTGCCGTACATTATCAAAGAAAGGGATACCACACTGCCATTCTGGATGCTGATATTACTGGTCCATCCATACCAAAAGCCTTTGGTATCAATGAGCGTGCAATGGGCGATGAATCTGGCATATACCCAGCCATGTCAAAAACCGGCATCCAGACAATGTCTGTCAACTTACTATTAGAAAACACTACGGACCCGGTAATCTGGAGAGGCCCGGTTATTGCCGGAACAGTTAAACAATTCTGGCAGGATGTAATCTGGACAGATGTTGACTGCATGTTTGTCGATATGCCACCCGGAACAGGTGATGTTCCTTTAACTGTATTTCAGACAATTCCTGTAGATGGAATTGTAATCGTAACCTCCCCGCAGGAATTAGTATCAATGATTGTGTCAAAAGCAGTCAAAATGGCACAGATGATGGATATTCCGATTATTGGTATTATTGAAAATATGAGTTATGTAGAATGCCCGAACTGTAAAGAGCGTATTGAAATATTTGGCAAAAGCCATGTAGATGAGGTTGCAAAGGAATTTGGCTTGCCAGTGCTGGCAAAAATCCCAATGACTCAGGCAATAGCTGCGGCGAGCGATGCAGGCGATGTCGAAAATCTGCAAGATAATTGGTTCGATAAAGCAATTAAAGCAGTAGAAGCTATTCCATCCAATGAGAAATAATTTCTACTGCTGTAGTATATATAAAAGGGGAACGCTAGAGTGCGTTCCCCTTTTATAATAATTCCGTTTCCTGTGAATGAAACAGCCTCTATCCTTCTTGCAGTGCGATCAACAAAGCTGGGATTACTTGCTTTTTACGCGATACTGTATGCTGCAGCACAATCTCTTCCGTCTCTGGCGGCAGAGAAAACGCCTGCAAAACTAATTCTTTCGCACCATTTCCAGCACAAAGCAGTTCTGTACTTTCTTCCATAATATTTGTAAGCATAAAGTAAATCATTTCTACTTCATGCTCAGACAATGCCTTTTGTAGATAAGGAGTCATTTTATCCTTAATGGCCTCCAACTCTTTTGCCGTCATAGAATTAATCTGGCCTACTCCAAGCGTAATGTCTCCTAGTTCAAATTTTTTGAAATCCTGGTAAAAAATTTCTTCTGGCGACTTGACTGAGAGATTACTTCCTGCCTGGAACATCTTCGCAGCATATTCCTCTGGAACAATCCCCGCAATCTCAGCCAATTTTTCAACTGCATCTTTATCAACCTGTGTGCAGGTTGGTGAACGAAAAATTAAGGTATCTGATAAGATTGCCGAGCAAAGCAGCCCCGCAATCTTTTGCGGAATTTTAACGTTGTATTCTTGGAACATCTGGAAAATAATGGTTGCCGTGCAGCCAAGTGGCTGATTTCTAAAAAATACCGGCCCCATCGTTTCTATGCTGCCAATCCTGTGATGATCTATAATCTCCAAAATTTGCGCTTCCTCAATACCATCAACCGCCTGAGTTGGCTCGTTATGGTCTACAAGTATAATCTTCTTTTTTCTGGCTCCTAAAAGGCTTCTTCTGGAAATCATCCCAAAATATTTCCCATTCCAGTCTAGTATCGGAAAATCACGATGCCGTTTCTTAGTCATTGTTTCTCTTATATCATCCAAAAACTCTCCGCGCCCAAATGTTATTAAGTGCTTTTGTTTCATAAAAAAACCGATCGGAATACTCTGATGGATCATGCGCGATGCCGTAAATGTGTCGTATGGCGTCCTGATAATAAAGCATCCATGCTCCTCCGCCAGTTTCCCTATTGTGTAAGACACCTTTGCCCCGTCGCATACAATAATGCACCTTGCCCCCATCTCTATTGCACAAAGCTGCGATTCGTAACGGTTCCCCAAGATTACGATATCATCCTTTTCGATATAGTTTTCCATTAAATCAGGATTAGCGGCGGCTATCAGACATTTCCCGGAACTTACCCTCTCATCTATATCACCATTGAGCAATTCACCATTCAACGTCTCAACAATATTCCGAAACGGTGTCCACGAATTTGCAATCACACAGCTGTCGTAGACATCCATATAAGATTTCGCAATATCCTCAACCGTAATCAGGCCAATTAGATATCCTTCTTCATCAACAATAGGAAGTGTCTGAAGCATATCCTCTTTCATAATCTTCCATGCATTTTTAAGGGAGATATGACCTGCAACTCCCGGAACACGGTTTACATCTATATCCATTACCTGTGTACGTACATCCCCCAGATAATCCGGAATCCCGACTTTAAAATATTCGAGCACAAATTTACTCTCTGCATTAATCTGCCCTGCCCTTTTCGGGACATAATTTTCCCCAGTCAACTTTCGCTTAAGGTAGGCATATGCAATTGCAGAACACAATGAATCCGTATCTGGATTAATATGCCCAATCACATTAATCGGCGTATTTGTTTTTTCCTCCATCTCCAATCCCCCCTTTTTATAGAAATCTACTGATAATCTTCCTCCGTATACTTCGATATATCTATAATATACTTAAATTTCCTAGCCAAAGCTGGTACAAACCGGAAAAGTTGATCTAGTGTAGTCCCCTCATCCGCTAAGATCACAACAAAATCCCCATAGTATTCTTCCATAATCGAAAAGATTTTTGTTATTGTCGGGAAAAGAAGATCTGATGCATTTTCAATTAATAGACAGTTACCTTTTAACTGCCCTCGAAAAGTAATTAAATCCATCTTATTTAACTGCTCCGCATTAATTTTTGCAATCCGTCCCTGAGACAAATATCCTGTCTCCTTCATAATACGAACAATCTGCTTCGATACGCCTACAATCCGTTCCGCTCCATCTCCCATTAACACAAAATGAGACGGATCAAGCTCCCCTTCAATCAGGCGAAGCACATTCCGAAAGGACTGCTGTAATGCCCTGGTAGTAGGCAAATCCTCATAAGTAATCTCTGGCATCTCCATGTAATCTGTCTGTACCACTGGTATCTCAGGTGCATGATACTCCCTAAGCGGAGACTGTGCCGACTCTGTTTCCTCTTCCGCAGGCGCTTTTTCTGCTTCTTCATCTGCAATGGCATTGCCTTTTGGCAGCTCTTCATCTGATATCCTTACTTGAATTTCTTCCTCCTGTTCCCTCAGCACATTCTCTGGGGTCTGTTCTTCAGATGTTAACCCTGACTCTTCCTCTAATATTTGTTCGTCCAGCACCTCTTCTCCTAGTCCTTTCTCTAATATCTGTTCTTCCGACTCTTCTCTTAATTCTTCTTCCAAAATTTGTTCTTCTGATCTTTCTCCTACCCCTTCTTCTAGCTTTTGTACTTCTGGCTCTTCCTCTAATTCTTGCTCTGGAATCTGCCCTTTTAGTTCTTCCCCTAATTCCTGCTCTAAAATCTGCTCTTTTGGCTCTTCTCCTAACTCTCCCTCGGATATCTGATTATCTGGCTCTTCTTCCAACACCAACTCCTCAGTTTTTTCCTGCCCCGAATCTGCATCTTCTGCATTATCTGACCATGCTGTCTTCCCATTTTCCAGCATTCGGCCTAATTCACCTGGGTCAGGATCTTGTATCTCCTCCTCCAACAAATCCTTCAATATTTCAGTCTCACTTTTCTGCTGTTCCTCTAAAATCACAGTCTCTTCTTCTACATGACTCTGCTGTTTTGCCTTTTCTTCATAATACTGCTCTACTTCCTGATCCAACGCCTTCATAAGCGGGTCTTTCTGTTCTTCTGTTTCCTCCTGCTTTTTCTGAATTTCCTCAATATCAAGTGGAATATAATTCCTGCTCGCACTCTTCTGGATTGCCTGCGTCATACGGTCTACTACACTTGTAGCAATATTGGCTGGATGCTCTGTTTTTCCAGTGCCGCGCCCTGACGGACGCCTTACCGGACTTACTGGACGGTTTTGCTCCCGCTTTACTGGCTGCGCCATCTGAACCGGCTTACTTTTAGGAAGTTCCGGCGGCTCATTAAGAATAGTAACTGCCTTCTCTTTTAACTGTTCTTGTTGCTCCATCTCATAGATTGCTGAAATCTCTTTTGCTAGGTCTTGTGTTATGCCTGTACCTGACTGGGAATGAGGCGGCAGTTTTTCCAATTTATGGCCAACATCTTTTTGCACTGCCTTTTCTGGAGCCTTTTCTACTTTCCGCTCCGGCTTCCTTTCTGGCAGCTTTTCCGTTTTTTTATCTGCTTTTTTGTCTGGCTTCTCCTCCGCCTTTTGCACTGGCTTTTTCTCTAATTCCTCCTCCTGCTTTTTTTCCGTTTTGACTGGCTTTTCCGGCCTCTCCGCCAGCAGGTCATTCAATACCTTTTCCGCAGTCCTTTCTTCCTCTTTTTTCCCGAGCTTCAAAAGACCTGATAATTTCTGAATCCCATCCTTTGCCATTTGAGGCAAAATAAGGCCATCCTGCCCAAAATTATCTTCCTCGTAATCGTCAATAAATGTCTTTGTATCCTCTTCGTCCCCCCATTTGTCCTCTCTATCAATCGGTTCTGCTTCCTCCCGTTTCTCCCTTGCTGTAATACTATCTTCCTCATAATCATCTTTAAATTCCCGCGAATCCTCTGCTGCTTTATGTACAGCTTTCTCTACATGCCGCTCTTCCTTCTTTTCCGCCTTGCGCTCTTTCAAAAATTGCTTAATATCTGGCAGGGAACCTGTATCATCTGGATTTGGCGTTTCTTCTCTTGGAATCGTAAAATCTTTATCATCATAATAAGGAATGGGGTCCTTTTCTTGCAAATGATCAATCAAAATCTTAGCCCGTTCCACAATCTCCCCAGTGCCAAACCAGAGCAAAATGTCCTTGCATTCTTCCATACATTCTTCCCGGCGTCCAGCGCGGTGATACAGCTTCGCCAACTCATAGGCCCATTCCTCTATATACTCTTCCTGCTTCAATTCTTGCAAAATTCCAATCAACTGCCCAATTGGTGCACCAGAAGCCTTATCAATCCGATAACGCAAAATCAATGCATCTCTTGCACTAGGGTTCATGCGTACAAATTCTTCATAATACGCTTCTGCATCCTCAAGCGCATTGGTGCGGATTGACAAATAAATCAGCCGGTACAATACTCTTCGAGTGCGGGAACGACGGTAAATTCTCAGATACGTTGCCTTTGCCGCCTCATATTGTTCTGTTTTTGTATATACTTCTGCAAATGCCTTTAAATCACTAAGGGAACGCACCTGACGCATATCAATCGTCTGGATTACCGCAAGTGCCTTCTTATATTTCCTCTCATCCACCAGGTGATGTACCTGTGCTATCCGAATTGCCAGTTCATACTGTCTCATATTAATCTTATCCTCATTTCTATCAGGCAAACATGCCCTGCCTGTGTTTCATCATGAACGCTGCCCTTACAAAATTATCCTTATAGCAACCAACAGCTTTCTTGATCTACTAAAAATACTTTCTATATAAATCTTCCCGGCGGTCTACAGCAGTAGCAAATTTCTTCCGCAGACCCCATGCACGGTCATCCAAATCACAAATCAAGACTCCTTCTCTATTTGACATCTTTCCAAGAATATTTCCAATAGAATCTACTGCCATGCTGTCACCTGAATATAACATCCCATCACGCTCCCCAATGCAATTAACTCCAACCACATAAGACTGTGTCTCAATTGCCCTTGCCCTAAGAAGCGTTTCCCAATGGGCGCTTCTGATTGCCGGCCAATTAGCTACAACAAAAATAATATCTGCCTTTCTAGCAGCAATCTGAAATATCTCTGGAAAACGTAAATCATAGCATATAAACATGCTAATTACTCTGCCTAAAAATGGAACGGTAACAATCTCTTCCCCTTTTTCAAAGTATTCTCCTTCATGCCCATAAGTGAATGGGTGCATCTTTGCATAGTCTGCCACAATCTCTCCGTCTTGCCCAATCAGGGTAAAACGGTTTGTCCCTTTTGTCCCCGGTCCGTTCCCAAACGCAGCCCATCCAAAAGCAATTGCAATATGATAGGAGACAGCCAGGCGCTTCATAGCTGAAACCGTTTGCGAGTTGTCTCTATCCTCCCCAATCTTTTGTAGGTTCATTGAAAAGCCCGTAAACGACATCTCTGGAAATATGATAACATCACAGCCTCCTTCTGCTGCTTCCTGAATCATCCCCTCCGCTTTAATAAAAGAACCTTCCTTGTCCTCCCACAACATATCAAGCTGCCCTAATGCAACACGCATGAACATTCCCCCCTGCCTTTTTGATTTTGTCGCTAACTTATCGGTTCGAAACAAATGACACTTCGTGTCGCTTGGTTCGTTTCCCGTTTCTCTCTTGCTCCAAAATCCCCCGCTTTCGCGGTGCGGCTGCTATCACAGCCTCTTTGATTTTGTCGCTAACTTATCGGTACGAAACAAATGACACTTCGTGTCGCTTGTTTCGTTTCCGATAAGTTATATTATACCGTTATTTTTGTTATATTACAACTAAGGAACGTTAATAATGACTTGTATTAAGTTGTTACGATTCTTAATCTGTTGACTTTCTGACATTCAATAATTATACTAGAGCATGTTTGAAAATTGCGTAACAATGTGCAATCTACAGCATCCGTTGAGGGCAAAATACCTTTGCCCCTAACATCATGCTTATAACGTATCGCCTAGAAAAGAGGAAAATAATGAGACTCCCTAATGAATTTGTAGCCCGTATGCGTACCTTGCTGGGTGCGGAAGCTGATTTATTCTTTCAGAGCTATGACCAGAAGCATACATATGGGCTTCGTATTAACCCGCTAAAATACAACATTAATTCCGCCCAAAATGACCTTCCTTTTACCCTGACTTCGGTTAAATGGGCATCAGAAGGTTTTTATGCTATGGCCGAGGAGCACCCTGGCAGGCATCCTCTGCATGAGGGCGGCGCTTATTATATCCAAGAGCCCAGTGCAATGTCTGTTACAAGCCTCCTTGACCCAAAACCCGATGATAAGGTGTGCGACCTATGCGCCGCCCCAGGCGGCAAGTCAACACATATTGCCGGGCGGCTTTGCGGGAAGGGGCTGCTGGTATCTAACGAAATTTCTCCATCCAGGGCAAAAATCCTCTCACAAAACATAGAACGTCTTGGAATCGGCAACTGTATCGTCTGCAACGAACCTCCAGACAAAATAGCAGGACACTTCCCGCTTTTTTTTGACAAAATTGTAGTAGATGCCCCATGCTCCGGTGAAGGGATGTTCCGAAAAGACGAAAATGCCATTTCTGAATGGTCCGCTGAGCATATAGACCTTTGCAAAGAACGTCAGAAAATGATTCTCAACTGCGCTGACCAAATGCTGTCTCCAGGCGGGATTATGGTATATTCCACCTGTACTTTTGCGCCAGAAGAGGACGAGCAGATGATTGCATGGTTTTTACAGACACATCCTGACTATACCGTGGAGGATTGGAGAGAAATCCTGCCAGAAAACTGCAATCTGGACAGTGGGAATCCTGAATTTTTAAGTAAAACCGGATCCATAGACACTTCCATCACTGCATTGATTCCAAATACACTTCGTATCTGGCCACATAAAGTGCAGGGGGAAGGACATTTTGCCGCCCGTCTCCGAAAAAAAGGCAACAAAAATATGGACAAGGATATACTCAAATTATCCAGCCAGCAATCAACTCCCACTGGAAAAAAGCAGCCCAAAAGAGTCCAGGGCAAAAAAGCAGATCTATCGGAATATGCCATATTTTCGGAACAATTTCTGAGAATACGCCCCAAAAAACAGCAGGATACCTACAGCATTACAAATAGGTTAGCTAATAGCAATTCCTATCAATATTTTGGAGACGAGCTATACCTTATACCTTCACAAATAAATTCTCTAGATGGCCTTAAGGTTATCCGTGCTGGGCTTCATCTCGGCACGCGTAAAAAAAACCGCTTTGAACCAGCACATGCCCTGGCAATGGCTCTTCATCCAGAAGATACCGTACAGTCTCTTGAATGCACAACAGATGAGGCAATTCAGTATCTAAAAGGTGATGTGATAAATTGTAACACTAAACTTAAATCATGGGTTCTTGTATGCTATCAAGGCATTTCCCTTGGATGGGGAAAAGCAAACAACGGTATTCTAAAAAACCATTACCCAAAAGGACTCCGAATCAGAGGATAGTAGAACTGCCTCTGACTCGGAGCCGCCAAAAGTAATATAAAAATCCAAATCCCACCGCAACAATCGCCGAATGAGGCTGACTGCCTCACAAGAGGCAAGTGCAAAGGAACTTTCAGTTTCCTTGCAAGCATTTCGTTTGGCTCGTTGCTTACGCGAGAATAAACAACACCTTTAAAACTCTTTTACTGGCTGCGAGTAGAAATAGCTTCGATTGCCACACTCCCACCACGGACAACTTCAATCCGATTAACGAAAATATCATTGAACAAGGCAATCATATCATTATTGGCCCCCTCTGTTTTTACACACTGAACCATGACATTCTTACGGTCATAGTCAATTACTTCTAGCTCAAATGCCTGCGCAATCCGAAAAATTTCTGCCTTGTCTTTTTCAGTACAACTTGACACTTTGATAAAAAGAAGCTCCTTTTTATGAATCGGCACCTCTGATATATCAATAACCTTAATTACCACAACACATCGGTTCAACTGCTTCTTAACCTGCTCAAACGTGATATCGTCAATTGTCAGCCCAATGGTCATGCGAGATACGGCAGGGTCTTCCGTTACCCCTACAGTCAGCGTATCCAGATTATAAGATTTTCCCGCTAGAAGCCCCGATATTTTAGCCAGCACACCAATTCTATTTTCGACATATAGAGATATGTATCTTTTCTTCACTTTCATATAAATCCCCCATTCTTATTCTATCCACGTTCCCACCACTAATCCATTATCATGTCATCTAACGTTTTGCCTGTCGGAACAATAGGGAAGACATTGGCCTCCCTCTCTATAACACATTCAATAATGGTAGGCGCATTTTTATGTCCCAGCGCATAATCAAATGCCCTTGCAATTTCCTCTTCCTTAGAAATGCGTATCCCATATGCCTCATAACTCTCTGCCAATTTAATAAAATCCGGCGTATACTTCGGGCAGCACTTTGACTTATCTGTACAGTTATCCTCACAGCTCTTTCGGTACCGCAGACATGTATTGGAATAACGTTTTTGGTAAAATAATTCCTGCCACTGGCGGACATTGCCAAGATAACCGTTATTTAACACGATTAATATTAACGGCAACTCCAATGCTACTGCTGTTGCTAACTCCTGAATATTCATCTGCATACCGCCATCCCCAGATATCGCAATTACTGTACTTTCAGGATTGCCGATTTTAGCCCCAATCGCAGCCGGAAAACCATACCCCATTGTGCCAAGTCCCCCAGAAGTCAAAAAATGGCGGCCGCTCTGCAGTTCAAGGTACTGTGTTGCCCACAACTGGTTCTGCCCAACATCCGTCGTTACAATCGGGCTTTCAAAATGGTTATTTATATACTGAATAATCTTTTCAGGAGTCAGCCCATCATAATTATTCATCGTAATTGGATATTCCTCTTTCCACTGCAGCAACTGCTCCACCCATTTCTCATTTTTCAAAGGTGCCACATATTCCAACAGTTTCATTATGGCAAGCCTCGCGTCTGCCACAATCGGAATATCAACCACAATATTTTTTGAAATAGATGCAGAGTCAATATCAATATGAATAATCTTTGCATTCTTTGCAAATTCACTTATTTTTCCCGTAATCCTGTCATTGAAACGCGTCCCTATTGAAAACAATACATCACACTCCGATACCGCATGATTCGCCGCATAACTTCCATGAATGCCAATATTTCCAAGATATAGCCTATGGTCACTTGGGATTGCCCCTTTACCCATAATTGTAGTAATCACTGGAACCCCCGTTGTCTCTGCCAATTGTCTCATTTCCTCATTAGCACCTGAGATATTAACACCGCCCCCAATCAGAAAAAGCGGCTTTTTTGCTCTCTTAAGCATACTCACAGCCTTTTTAATCTGTCCAACATGAACACTCTGATTTGGCTTATATCCACGCATATTCACCTCTTCTGGATAAGCATCGCTCCCCTCTGCCTGTTGGATATCCTTTGGAATATCGACCACAACCGGCCCCGGTCTTCCAGTCCTCGCAATATAAAATGCCTCTTTTAAAATTCTTGGAAGTTCCTCCCGTGTACGGACAGTAACTGCATACTTGCAGATACTATTTGTAATCCCGACTATGTCTACCTCTTGAAATGCGTCATTTCCCATTAACCCAAGTGGAACCTGGCCAGTGATACAAACTAGCGGAACACTGTCATAATTTGCTGTAGCAATTCCTGTCACCAGATTGGTAGCACCCGGCCCACTCGTTACCAGACAGACACCAACCTTTCCTGTAGACCTTGCATAACCATCTGCCGCATGAATCAATGCCTGCTCATGCCTTGGCAAAATTACTTCAATTTCTTTCTCCCCATACAGTGCATCAAAAATGTCTACTGCCTGGCCTCCCGGATAACCAAAAATCGTATCCACACCCTCTTCTTTCAACGCCTTTACAATTATTTCTGTTCCCTTCATCTTCTAACCTCTTTTCTATATTAAACTATAAAAGCCCTAAGCCGACTATTGTCAGCTTAGGGCGAATCATTCCGCGGTACCACCTAAATTCAAGGAAAAACCTTGCTCTCATACAATACGCAGGCCATTTGGCCATTTATATTGCTTTCCAGATAACGGCGGAAATCCCGTTGGAGCCTACTTAAGCAAAATCCCCCACTGCAAGAGCACAACCCAGTCTCCTTAACTTGTGCACCAAGCGAGGTGGAATATTTTGTTTACACTCATTGTGTATGTGAGAAAAAATCTGTTCAGTCCACTGCTCAGAGGCTACTTCCATATTCCTGAAACAAAGATTTGCACCAACCATCTTCTCTCTACGCTTCCAGAAAATACTTACTCCTCCTCATCAAAGCATTTCACGTTTCTATTTATTTTTTACACTATAGCAGATAATAAAAAGTCTGTCAATGTAAGAAATTTTCCAGCTTACTTCTTTTTCCGTTTCCTCTTTTGTTCCTGTTTCCCTTTGGCTTCATTATTATTCTCTACCTTGTCGCCTTTGGCGTTCTTCGCCTTCGGAACCTCTGCCGCCTTCTCTTTTTCTGAAGGTTCATCAGCTCCTTGATTCTCTTCACTATTTTCTTTCTCTTGTTCTTCCTTCTCCTCGGATAATTCTTCCGCTTTTTTATCTAGCTTTTCATCAGTATTTTGTGGTGTCTCCTCCAATTGTGACGGAGTCTCCTGCTCCTCTTCCGGCGCCACATCATCTTTCTGGCCTGTCTCCTTGCCTTCTTCCCCTATCTCAGGTATTTCTTCCACCTTTTTATCTGGCATTGTCTTGATTACAATTCCGGTAATCAGTTTAATCAACCCTCCCAAATACAGCGAACAAATCACTCCTACCGCCACATAATAGACATCCGGCACCAGCCGTTTCGCAATAAATGATGGCATAAAGCTTGGCAAAACAAATATCAATACCGTTGGCAGCACTATCTGTATCAAAAAATCAACGCAAAGGCCAGGCATATAGATTAATTGTTTCTTCCTTCTTCGAACCCGACCGCCCATTAACAAAATAGGCATCCAGGAAGCAATTAATACAAACAACATAATCGCATCAATCACACCATGCTTTATAAGATAAGCTCTGCTGTCAATTTTTATTGGTTTCTCACCCAGCTCAATAGAAATAATCCCTTCTTCCAATGTCTGGATCAGTTTTTGCCCCACCAAATAATCCATGGAATTAAACAGCATCGTGATTCCCATATCCAAATCCGGCAAAAGAACCATCAGCGATGTGAAATTTTCTACTGTGCCAGTATGATATAGAATCGTTTGACCCTTCGCTTCTTTTTCAACCCATCCCATACCATATCTTTCACTGCCCTCGAACAGCTCTCCCGGCATTTCGCTGCCGGACGGCACTGCAACTCCATCATAAAGCATCCTATGCACACTGTCCTTTGACAAAACACTGTCTCCCTCTTTAAGATACATCTGAAGATATTTTCCCATATCCTTAATATCAGATATCAGATAACCGGAAGGAACCTGAATCCAATCATCCTCTTTGTCATACTGATATCTTAGCGCAGAAGGAAAGCCGAAATATGACTGATAGCCAGTCAGCATTTCCTCACTCTCATCATTTTCTGTCCGAAGGGAATATGTTGATACCATATCTAATGGGTCTAAGATATTATCCGAAATATACTCCTCATATGTCATCCCAGATACTTCCTCTATAATTTCCCCCAAAAGATTATAGTTTGCATATGCATTTTCAAATGTCCCTCTCTTTTCAGTTACTTCTAGCTCCGACATTCTCTGTTTGGCTGTAATCCCACTTGTCTGATATAACAGCTCCTGAACCGTTACATCTGATACAGATTTGTATTTTGGGAGATAATCTGAAACAGTATCCTCCAATGACAAATCTCCGTCTTCAACCATCCTCATGATTCCCGCCGCCGTAAACGATTTGCTTAAATCACCCAAAACATAGTCAGAACTCGTCTTTTGGGCTGTTCCATAAGCAGCACAATAAAGTTCCTTATCGGCACTGACAATCGAAATCCCCATTCCCAAAATATTAGCGGCAGACATTTCTTCCATAATATAATCTTCTAGATCATTTTCATGGATTACTCTTGCCTGCACATCACAGTCAGCACACAACACAGAAAACAGGCAGGCAAAAGAAAGTATTAATGCACTAAATTTTCTTCCCATAGACTTCCTCCTTTGGGTAACATATTATAATCTTGGCTTAATATAGCGGTTAATACAGCCTGCAATCTCCATCCGCCTCGGCATCGCCATATTTGGAATAACATTTCCCTCGCACAACCCCGAAATTCCCTCTTGCCTTAATAATGACTCCACATCATCAACCAATTCTGACAATTTAATTTTCTTCCCGCCATATCTGCGGCTTAGATATTCTAATGCCTTTGCAATTGCAAGCATCTGCTCGCTATCCGTAATCTGCTCTAAATACCGCAAATCAACCTGCTTTTTCCCAAAAGAAAAGCCATCTGTTCCCATTACTTTAATCTTGCTTCGCTCCTCCGCCTTTGGCAAGTAAACAGATCTGTTATCCAAAAAATCCATTTTTCCCGTCTCTGACTCCATAGCAAGCGGAAATGCCTTTGCAGCTTCTTTTGCTTCCTCTGTAATTTCTTTTGGAAGATAACGATCCATCTGGATTACTTTATCCGCCACATGGAAAAACGCACCGCAGCTTCCTACAACTAGGATTGTCGAAATCCCTTTTTCTTGATACAACTGCCCTACTCTTTTTATAAATGGGACAATCGGCTCTTTCTTTGCTGCAATTACCTGCTCCATCAACTCATCACGAATCATAAAATTAGTAGCACTGGTATCCTCATCTATCAGCAAAAGATGGCTTCCTGCCCAGACAGCTTCTACTGTATTGGCAGCCTGCGAAGTAGAACCACTGGCATCTAATGTAGAAAAACATGCAGTATCCTTTCCATTTGGCAAATTGCGTATAAATGGGCTAATATCCTCTTCACACACACTTCGTCCATCTTCTGCACGAATCTTCATCCCGCTTTCATCCGTTGCCGCATATTCTCTCCCATCCCCAATAATATGCGGATAAACTGTCTTTTCCAGTGTTTTCAGCAAAGTTGATTTTCCATGATAGCCGCCGCCAACAATCAAAGTAACACCCTGTGGAATTCCCATCCCGCTGCATTCCCCTTTATGAGGAAGTTGCAAAACTACTTTCATAGAATCTGGAGAAATAAATTCTACCGCATTGCGCATCGGACGCTCTGAAACTCCGCTTTCTCTCGGCAAAACAGAACCATCCGCCACAAAAGCTACCAGCCCCATTTCCTTCATCTGATCACGGATTGCCTTCTGGTCATCTGCAAGCTCCACAACATCTGCAAGCGCCTTCTGGTTTAAGTTGCCATAAAGACCTGCCTTTTCCACAACGGGCGGAAGCAGCCTAAACAGTATTTTTTCTAACTCTTCTGCGGCAATGGAACGCCCCCTTGCCGGAAAACCTACTGCAAAACGAAAAAGTACCTGCCCATTATCCTTATTTACCTGACATGCACTCCTTTCCATAATCTCCTGCCCTGGGCGACTGGCAGCAACCAAACCACTTTTTCCAGAACCCTTCGCCTGAAAACTAATTTTCTCAACACCAGCAGCAAACCCCCGGAGCAGAAAATCTTCTAACGCCACCCTGCGATGTTTCTCTTTATAATATTCTTCCGGAATACCTGCCATCTTTCCAGCAATCCGGACACTTAAACTGGAAGGAGATGCAAACGGATCTCCTTGCACATGGTCAATACTTAATTCATATTTATTAAACCGATATTTTCCCTTCAATCCTTTATATGCAGGATATCCCCTGTGATCCATTCCCCGTATTTTTGACTGTAATTCCCTCATAACTAGCCTCCATGCTGTGCCATTTTTGTAACTATCCTGCAGAACTATGAAATTTGGGCATCCTTTCATCCCTTAAAAATTTGAACCGTTCCAACCCCAATTTTCCACTGCCTCATATTTTACATAGATTCTGTTTTTCGGAATCCCCAATTCCTCCTGATAAATATCACAAATCTCACCCGTTAATTTCGTAAACGCATCAGGCGATGCCCCTCCAAATACCTTAACCTCTACAAATGCTGTCGGTCCATCCTGATTTCCCTGAAAATATAAATCATATGAGTCCTCAAACCCTACCATCAGCCAACTTTCTGACTTTCCGGGCACAAGAGTAATTGCCTGACCAAGTTTCGCCTTAATCGCATCCTTTTTCTCCTGACTCATTGATACACTAACTTTAGAATTAATAAATGGCATAATTTCCCTCTCTTTTCTCTGTTTTTTCTGACAATAATTATAACATATCTGAACTATTTTACAACCTGACATTTTTTATTACATGTTCCCTATATCCCACTTCTGTATTCCTGTGCCACATTCCAATATCCAAGTGAGTACATTTTATATTTCTGCTTGCACATACTTCCTTGGCGTAGTATGATAGCTTTGGATAAGCCTCAACAGATAATAAACTTGATACAATATTTATAATACATTACTTTGGCTGTTCATCTAACTGTTTTTTACTTTCGATACAGTTAGCCAAAAACAGCAGAAAGGAATCATATCCATATGCACCGATTTTTACGCGCAATAGGATTTAGCAAAATCGAGTCCCGCCAGGAACTAGAATCGATTCTCGGAAAAATCATGAATCAACCGGATAAAAAGAAAAAGATAAAGCTGGCGCCAAACAGCACTTATACCGAATTTGCAATGGAATTCGGCAGCCAGATTGGTATTGCCATCCGCGGCGAATATGATGAAAAGGGGTTTTTCTATATGGAGCACTACTTTCCATACTGTGAAAGCCGTCTAATCACATCCTCAGAAGATATCACGGTAAATAAACGCGTAGATACCAATGCCTTTACCGGAATGTGTGATGACCTGCGCCTTGGGATTTCCATGATATTTTATCTGCAAAACGCCGTTGAATATCTCGAACTAAAAATAGCCGACAATACGCCCCATAAAGCAAAGCTTACCTTGTCCGGCCTGTCTTTAAAAGGTGCCATCCTGCTTGGCGTTTACCATGATATACAGATGCAGGAAAAACATAATATACGATGCCAGAGACGAAACCGCCTAATTGCAAAGGCCAGAAATGGCGACCAAAATGCCATTGATGATTTAACAATAGAGGATATTGATGTCTCTGCTAGAATCCGTGAACGCATCAAGGAGGAAGACTTATATTCCATTGTAGAAACAAGCTTTATCCCATATGGCTCAGAATCAGACCACTACTCCATTCTTGGTGTTATTATCAACTGGTCTGTCACCCAAAATACCCTAACAAATGAGACTGTGTACCAGATGTTATTAAACTGCAACGAAATTTTAATTACGGTCTGTATTAATAAAGCTGACTTATTTGGTTCTCCAATGATTGGCTGCCGTTTCAAAGGCGTTATTTGGATGCAGGGACATGCAGACTTTCAAAAAATAATATAGGGGAATGCCAAAGCGTGCTTGAAATTACACTCCCAAGCACGCTTTGGCATTCCCGCTTTTTATCTTACCCTGACATATGCACATCACAGACATCTTTTCCAATATTGTGGGCTACTGTATTTGGGGTATCCGCTGTTTCTGCAGTCTCCTGCTTCTGCAGTAATATTCTATAATCTAAATTATCCTTAGGACACCCTTCCCCCGCAATCTTGCCGCTTTCCTTGCAGAAAGCATATTTCACATGGCAGGTACAGTTTTTATTTGGTTCCGTACCGAGTGCAAAATATTCTTTGTAAACTGTATTTCCCCCTTCTGCCTCATCACAAAGGCCATGCACTGCGAGATTTCCACATTTACTGCATATACGGCGCATAATAATGCTGTCTGGTTTTTTAAATTTCTGCTTTAATTTTCTTGTTTTCTGGTGTACCTTTTCCATAATCTCCCTCCAGATTACCATATAATAATCTGACTGGCTCTGGCTAGTATTCTCATCCGCACCGGACCAGATACCTGCTGTGTAATATGGTGTATATCCTTCAAACCAAAAATCGGAATTATCCGCAGTCACCGAATAATTTCCGGCGGCCTCTGTCTTAATCTTTTGAAAACCTGCACTTCTGCCATTTCCTATATGAATCACATCTTTCATGGCATCGGTCAGAAGCCATGCTGTATTTCTCTTAATAATGCGCCTAGATGAAATATTATTTTCTAACAACACATTTCCATCTTTGTCTATAATCTTAGTATAAAAACGCGGCTTTTGATAAACACCTTCATTTGCAATTGCCGCATAGGCAGCTGTCAACTCCAGATTTGTAACCCCTTCATTTAGTTCCCCTAAAGCAAGTTTTAGTTGTAGATCACTGTAGATATTCCCCTCTGCATTCTCCTTTCTTTCTACAATCGTAGTAAACCCAAACTTCTTTAAGAAATCATATCCTGTCTGAACCGAAATATCCTGCAGCGTCTTAACGGCTGGGATACTTTTTGACCGCCTGATCGCGCTGCGAAGCGTTATCAGTCCATCATAAGCATCATTCTCCCTGTTCCAGACAGCGTTTTCCAGTCCGGTGCTGCGATATATGGCATCATCCTTAACGTTTCCCAATGTAATTCCCGCAGTATCTAATGCCGGCACATAAGTAGAAAGCATTGCAAGTGCCGTACCCGGCTGGCGTTTCAATTCGGTTGCCCTGTTAATCTCACGGTTTGCGGCCTTTGGCCCGCGCCCCCCGGCAATTGCCTTAACCTTTCCAGTAGCCTGCTCCAGCAGGACAAAAGAAGCCTGCGGCTGCTTTACTAACTGTATATTTTCTGATATAACCGTTCCACCTTCTTTCAACATAGCATTGCGGAACTTCTTAACATATTCTTTCGCTCGGGAAGTCTTTTTAAAATAAAGGGAAATATTTTTGCCCTCTGTCTCCAGAAAATAATTTTTAATATCAACCTCACTGTATTCCTGCTCCCTGCCCTCCTTAACCATTACAAGATGATAAGACAAATAGGAGCGCACTGTAGTCGGATAATAACGGTCTGAATTAATCACCTCATCACATATCTTCTGAATCTCAGGTTCCTGGCAAGTAAAAATGCGGAGCCCACTGTAATATAACGCATTATATGCCTCTGTCTGAGAGTAGCCTAGCTCCCGTTTTAAGTCCTGGATTACCTGCTCTATCACAGCATCCGTATAATAAGAATTCGTTTTATTGCCGCTATTCACATTGCTGCTGTCTACATTCATAACCCGCAGATAAACATCATCCCCCAAAGCCTGCTCATACGCATCCTCTGAAATATACTTTGCCTCCAGCATTTTTTTCAGCACACTTCTGCGCCTGCGCCCATTCTTTTCCTGATTCGAGATCGGGCTATACTCCGAAGGGTCCGCCGCAATAGCTGCTAACACTGCGGCCTCCGAAAAATTGACGTCCATAATATCTTTATCAAAATATCGCTTTGCCGCTGCCTGGACACCAACTATATTGCTTCCCAGATTAATCGTATTAAGGTAATATTCCAGAATTTTTGACTTGTCAAGGTAATCCTCCAGCTGCGTTGCCAGATGCTGCTTTTGAACTGCCAGGGAAAAATTTTCCATCAAATTTGTCCCACTAGTCCCGCCAAAAATCTGGTTCTGAACCAGACGTTGGGTAATTGTATTCGCACTGTCTGCATACTTACTGCCTATTCCTGTTACATTAGAATAGACCGCATGGATCAGGCCCTGCATATCTACGCCGTGATGTTCATAAAAACGTTTATCCTCAATTGCTACAAATGCCTGCTGAACACATTTTGGAATCCGTTTAATAGGAACATACTCCTGAACAATATCATCCGCACTTAATGTTTGGATTTTCTGTCCGGTACTATCATAAAGTGTGCT
>Ga0224741_10008_pt1 | contig 31469 bp, 16 predicted proteins | sample LIM_E_Water_Pos_FD_161629 | JGI IMG/M metagenome (GOLD analysis project Ga0224741, IMG submission 161629) | Enriched cells from gastrointestinal tract of the lab mouse from Pacific Northwest National Laboratory (PNNL), Richland, Washington... | ecosystem: Host-associated > Mammals > Digestive... | reverse complement strand
TCCTCAAAACCGAGAACGGCTGGCAGGATGCTGTAGACAGAGGGACATACCGCATTAAAGCATATACAAGTGACAGCGAATTTGATGTTCCGCAAGAAAACCGTTTGCTTACTCCAGAAATGGTAAAAGAGATCGAAGATCAGGAATACAACGGCACACAAAATGAACCAGATATAGAAATCAGCTATATGGGTGAGCCGCTTATTAAAGATATCGATTTTAATGTTACTTATACCAATAACAGCAAAGCGGCTGATAAAACAGAATCTGATGCGCCAAAAGCACTAATAACAGGTATTGGGAAATATACTGGTACAGTCGAACAAGCTTTTACGATTACAAAGAAAAGTTTGGAAGACGAAATGCTGGAATCTGTGGAAACTACTTATAATGGGACAATTCAAGATGATTTGACATTAAAAAACGGCGAAATTTTATTGGTAAAGGGAAATGATTATCAAATTGCTTTTAACAAACAGCCATGTAATGCGGGCAATTATACTGCAACTGTAACTGGAATCAACAATTATACAGGAGAACTCATTGTTCCATATACAATAACGAAAACTACAATTGTGGAAGATGCGATTATAGTACCTGAACAGGTGGTATATACGGGGACTGCAAATAAAGTACCGATTCAGGTAACAGTAAACGGTGCAGAACTACCAGCAAGTAATTATTCTGTATCTTATAAAAATAATACAAATGTAGGTACTGCAACGGTTATGATAACCGGAAAAGGTAATTGCCAAGGGAAAGTGACAAAGACTTTTGCGATTTTGCCCAAGAGTATAGAAGCAGAAGATTTTACAATGACTGTGGCAGATAAAATTTATTCTGGCAAAGAATTGCTGCCATCTGTTTCGGTAAAATGGGGCAAAAAAACGCTGAAAAAGGGGAAAGATTATACGATTGTTTATGCCAACAATATTTTGGCAGCAGAAAAAGCGGAAACAGATGCACCTAAAGTAATTGTTACAGGAGTAGGAAATTATCAGGGTACACGGGAGATTGGCTTTACAATTATGCCAAAAGAAATTGCAGAAAGCAGTATTAGCGCACAGATAAGTTATTGTGAGTCAAAAGAAAACAGTATGCAGACAGACAGTGATACAATGCCTGCGCAAATAGAAAACAGTATGCAGACAGACAGTGATACAATGGATAGGCTAACAGAAAATAATTTGCGGACAGACAGTGATACAATGGCTGTGCAAATAGAAAACGATTTGCAGACAGATAGTGATACAATGGCTGTGCAAATAGAAAACAGCTTGCAGACGGATAATCATGTTAAGGATAGACAAACAGAAAATAGTGGAAGTAATATACGGGTACTTATTGGCAAAACAGAGTTGAATACTAATCAATATGACATGGTAGTATATAATGCGGGAACTACTCATATTGTAGAACAATCCCAATTAGTCTTGGGCACAAAATATGATATACAGATAACGTTGAAGGGAAACTATAGGGTAAAGGGTAAAACATCTGCCTTAAAGAAAAATATTATATGTAAAAGAGATATTAGTAATCTTGATATATTATTAAAAGAAAGCAATGCAGTTTATACATATAATGCAAAAGCACAAAAACCACAGATTATAGTGAAAGACGAGAATGGAACAGTGGTTTCCAAAACACAATATACAATTTCTTATGCAGATAATATTCATGCAGGGACAGCAGGCATTATCGTCACAGGGAAAGGAGATTATGCAGGGACAAAGCAAATACCTTTTACAATACAGAAACAGCGATTAGAGAACTTAACAATACAGCCAATTAAAGATCAGACATATGCACAGAAAGAATTGCGGCCAACAGTAAAGGTATTGAACGGCAAAAAGGCATTAAAAGCAGGCGAAGGAAAAGATTATACATATATATATGGAAATAATATTGATGTAGCCTATGATAATTCTAATATAATAGCCAATGCGTATGTTGAAATACAATTGTCTGACAATTATGAAATTCCACAGGGAATGCCAACATCAGATAATTTTAAAATTGCAGAGGGAACAAATAATCGAGTGATTGCATACTTTAAGATTGTACCAGCAAAAATATCTTCGATATCGCTTTCCAATGCATATTATAATGGGCAGGCGGTATTGCCAGATAAAGTAACCGTGAAAGCGGGGAAACTTGTAGTTCCTTCGGATAGTTATGAGATCACTGCCAACCAAAATGTCAATGTATCAGCAAAAGCACAGTTGACAATAGCTGCAAAGCCTTTATCAAACTATACAGGAAATAAGACAAAGAAGTATCGCATTGTGAAGTTGGAAATGAAAAAAATGCTGCTTCCTGTAATACCAGATCAGCCATATATAGGACAGCCGGTAGATGTAAGCCATTATCCAATAAAACTGCCAAATGGTGAAGAAATTGGGAAAGAACAATACACCATAACGATTAAGAATAATCATAAACTTGGGAAGGCATCTATAACCTATAAGGCGGCAAGTGAGGGATTATATAAGGGAAGTGTAACGGTTAAATTTAATATTGTAAAGGCAACAATGCTGCAGGCAATTGATTTTGAAGCGGCAAAGAAAATTAGTAAGCCCTATACTGGGGAAGAACAGATACTTACCGAAAATGAGTTAAGAGAGTTTGCGCCTATAAAGGGAGCAGTGGGAGAATACAAACTGCCCTATACGGTAACCTACAGTAAAAATACAAACGCTGGACAGGCAATTGTACGTTTAAAGGGAAATGATTATTTGCAAGGCAGTATTAATATGTATTTTACAATTACACCAAAATCTTCCAGCATTTTTAAAATTACGACAGGGGAAAAACAACTTAGTTACAATAATGGGACGCCAGTCTATCTTGAATTAAAGGAAGTTTCAGATGGTGACAAAGTATTGCAAAAAGGAAGAGATTATACATATACATATGTCAACGCAGATAAGAAAGGAACAGCTTGTTTAACGATAAGCGGAGTAGGGAATTATACTGGTACGAGGTATGTATATTATAGTATTCGGTAGAAGATCTGATTTATTTTTTCATACGAACATAATAGGGAATATGGTAGAAGGTCTGATTTATTTTTTCATACGGACATAATAGGGAATATATTTGTATAGGCTGACGGATGGATGCTTAGTGTGTTTAAACCACAAGTTAAATGCAATCTGCTTACACCTCTGATATAATATTGCTAGATCATATGTTTTGTGATACTATTAATTTTATAGGGAGGAAGGGATGAAATGGCAGAAAGCGCACAGAAAGAGGTTCAAGAGCAGTGTGTATTGCAAAATAAAGAACAATTAGAAGCATTTAATAATGAAAAGAAGGTACAAACAGAAGAAAATAGAACATATAAGGACAGCCTGTTTACAGATTTATTCTACAGTGATGAAACAGCAGAGGACAATCTAAGAAGTTTGTATAATGCGCTGCATCCAGAAGATCCGTTGGCAGAAACAGATATAATTATAAAGAAAAGGCTGGAAAATATATTTTTTAATGTATTACAGAATGATATTGCTGGATTGTTTAAAAACAGAGTGCTAATGTTTGGTGAGCACCAAAGTACAATTAATAATAATATTCCAGTCAGGCTGTTTATGTATGCTGGCAGAGTGTATGAGCAATTGCTTGAGGGACATAAAAAATATGGAACGGCAAGGATAGAGCTTCCTACACCCGAATTTTATGTTTTCTATAACGGAAAAGAGGATTGGGATATCAAGGAACTGAAACTGTCAGATGCATTTAAGGAGAAAAAGCATCCATTTCAAATGGACTTAAAAGTGAAATTGATAAATATCCGTGCTGAAAACAATCATGATATTCTAAAGAAATGTGATGTGTTAAATCAATACAGTAAGTTTGTACAAGTGTATGAATCCAATAAAGGCAGTTCCGAACGTATGGAGCAAACGATTAAATATTGTATCAGACATAATATTTTATCGGACTATATTAAAAGGAAAGGGAAAGAGGTTATTAGTATGTTAACAGCAGAATGGAATATGGAAGAAGCATTGGAAGTAGCACGTGAGGAAGGCGAGATATCAGGTCAGAGGAAAAACGAGGAAAAAATGGTTATTAACTTATATAAAGCGGGCGGCAAATTGGAGTTGATAGCAACGGCGGCAGAGAAGTCGGTTGAAGAAATAAAACAAATATTGAATCGCAGTGGAGTGATTCCTGAATAACAGCTAATATAATATCTTTAAAGAAGGTTCAAAAGGGGTTACCAGAAATAAATTCTATTCCTGCAATATATTGAATGATTCGTTTAGGATTACAGCAATATATTGCAGGCAATTCTTATTGTCAGTGGATATAAGGAACTGTAGAAAAATAAGTGACACATCTTGCTTGTCTATTTCTCCAATCTTGCAGGAGAAAAAGCCTCGCCGTAGCCCGCTACGCCTACGTTTTTTCTCCTACAATCTTGAAGAAATATCCTGCGCAATCGGAGCACTTATTTTCCTACAATTCCTAAATAATAATCAAATCATTTTTATGAATCCAATTAATAAATACAAGTTTTTAAACCACAAGTTAAATGCAATTTCCCAAAATTTCTGCTATGATAGTAATATCAAAAGAGAACAATTGTTTTGCATATGCAAAGATGAAAGGGAAAGGATATGGCTGTTATAATGGTTGACTATGAAAATGTTGGTGCTGCGCATGGGATGCATGGGGTGGAATATCTGACGAAGCGGGATACATTATATATTTTTTATTCACAATGCTGTGCGAAAATTCGGGCAGATGATCTCTATGCGATTCGTGAAAGCGGTTGTCAATTTTATGCTTATAAACTTTTGAACGTGGGGAAAAATGCTTTGGATTTTTATATTGCTACGCAGGTTGGGGCGTGTTTTGAGAAGGACAGGGGCGTGAATATTGCGATTATCTCAAATGATAAGGGATTTTCGGCGGTAGCGGATTTCTGCAAAGTGAAAGAGGAATTTCGGGAGGGGTGTGTAGTTACAGCGTCAAATATTGCAACGGGGTTGATGAATCTGAATGACCCTAATGATAAAAAGCGCAGAGCAGCGCTGGCGTACAAAGCAAAAATGCTGGATTTAGGGGAGGAATATGTGAAATTTAGTCAGCAGAATGAATTTCGGATGAAATTGAGAGCTGCTTTTGCAGGCACTTGTTACGAGGGACTGACAGAGCAGATAATGGAACTGGTTCAGGAAGATACGCCAGAATCGTTAAGGGCATTATACATGGACGCACTTCGGCGGTTTGGACGCACGGAGGGCAGGGCAATTTATCATATTTTAAAGCAAATTGTTTAAATAAAAATAAAAGAATGATTGGAGATGATGTATGATAAAAGACAGATTAGAATATGACAAGAAGGTAATTGGTGAGAATTTAAGGGAATTACGTGTTGCGAAAAACATTTCCATTGAGGAGGTTCGGGAATATTTGCAGATAGGTTCACAGCAGGCAATTTATAAATGGGAGGAGGGCAGATGTTATCCGCAGGCGGATAACTTACTTGCTTTGATGCAGTTGTATGAAGTGGGATTGGAAGAACTTGTTTATCGTAAAGGAGAGTATCCGATGCTGACGTTAACAGCTTTTTTGCGCCAGATTTTGCCAGCAGGCGATTATATGGTTTGTTGGGGGAATCTTATATTAATAATTTGTGTGGTGAAGTTTCGCTTTTGGAAGTTTTATGCGAGAATAAAGGAGTATCGTTTTGGGGATTAGAAGTTTTTTAGCCGTATTACATAGCGTAAAAACGATTTTTATTGTCAAGTTACATTTTTTTTACAATATTTCAGTAGAAATATTTGGAAAAATATTGTACTATAATTTGAGGGTATATTGTGATAAATAGTTTTTTGTGATGTATGGAGGTTGGAAATGCAATACAGAAGGTTAAAAAACATGAAACGTGTCGTTGCTGCTATCGTGTCGGCGGCATTGATAATAACCGCCCAGCCGCAGACGGCAACGACTACGTTGGCAGCACAGGTTAGCGATAACGAGAATATTTTGGATGAAGCAGCTTTGAGCGAAGTTACAGAGAATTTAGAAACAGAAACGTTAAAATCAGAGAATTTAAAAACAGAAACATCAAGGGCAAAGAGTTCAAATGCAGGGGATTTAAAAACAGAAACATCAAGGGCAAAGAGTTCAAATGCAGGGGATTTAAAAGCAGAAACATCGAATGTGGAGAGTTCAGAGGCGGGGAACTCAAAAACAGTAACATCGAATGTGGAGAATGCAGAGGACTCAAATACAAAAACATCGAATGCAGAGAGTTCAGAGGCAGAGGATTCAAAAACAGAAAATACAAAAACAGAAACATCGAATGCAGAGAATCCAGAGGCAGAGGACTCAAAAACAGAAACATCGAATGCAGAGAGTTCAGAAGCATTGAATACAGAGAGTTCAGAGGCAGAGAATTCAGAAACATTGAATACAGAGAGTTCAGAAACAGAGGACTCAAAAACAGAAACATCAAATACAGAGAATCCAGATGTAGAGGATTCAAAAACAGAAACATCAAATACAGAGAATCCAGAGACAGAGGATTCAAAAACAGAAACATCAAATACAGAGAATCCAGATGTAGAAAATTCGGAAACAGAAACATCAAGTACAAATACATCAGAAACAGAAACGCCAGAAACAGAAACTTCTGAAACCAACGAAAGTAAAACAGAAGAAGAAAGTGAGGGCGATTCTACAAGTACAGAGGATGTGGAAACAGAAACAGCAGGAACAGAGGAGATTACAGATTTAGAAACGGCAGAAGGTGAAACGACAGAAAACGAAGCAACAGAAGGTGAAACGACAGAAGAAGAAACAACAGAAAGCGAAACGACGGAAGAGGAAACGTCAGTTCCTATACCGGAGGTGGATGCGTCTGTGCATATCTTTAAAGCAAAAAAGGCGTTGTCCTTGTTCCGTGTCGTAGCACCGAGAGCATATGCGTCTGCGCAAGACCCTGTGGAAATTACAACGAATGAATATCGGATAGAAAACCGCGATCAGTTTTTTGGGTTTCTTACTGGTAAGATGGACTATGATGGCTGTACTGTAACGCTTGCCTGCAATATTGATATGAAATCAGAGGAAGCGGCTTTTGGCGGAAGGTTTGCAGGGACTTTTGACGGTAATGGATATTCGATTCAGAATTTGAAAGTTGAACAGGGGCTATTTCCAGTGATTCAGTCTGGGGCAACTGTGAAAAATTTACATATCAGTAATGCGTCAATGACAGGGAAACGTTCTGCAGGTGTGATTGCAGGGCGTAATGATGGTACGATTATAAAATGTGTGGTGACAGGGAATCTGGAAGCTTCCAATGATATGGATTTTACTGCTGGTATTGTTGGTACAAATGAGGGAAATGTAGAAAATTGTGTTTTCGCTGGAAGAATTACAGCGGCGGCAGGGACTGTGGATGCAGAAAAAGATATTGCAGGCATTGTCGGAAGAAATAATGGGGTGGTTCAAAGCTGTTATGCGGTAGGCAGTATTAATACAAAGGCGGCAGTTGTAGCTGGAATTGCAGGAACAAATACCTCACGAGAATCAGAGAGTATTAAAAACTGTGCCAACTATATGAGCATAGAAGGGGCATACACGATAGCGGGTATTGTTGGCATCAATGAGGGGGATGTCGTAGGATGTACGAACTATGGAACAATCCGTCAGAAAAATAATGCCCAGGAAGTCGGCGAAGCAGGCGGTATTGCTGCGCAGAATAAATTAGGAACGATTAGCGACTGTTATAATTATGCGAATGTTAGCGGAGAGGATAAAAATATCGGTGGTATTGCGGCAACGACTTCGGGAGTGATTACAAAGTGTGGAAACAATGGTTCAGTAACGGGTTTAGCAAATGTTGGCGGTATTGTTGGTTTATACAATGGAAATCGTGAATATAGTATTAGCGAATGTTTCAATCAAGGAAATATTAATGGCAATGGCAGAACCATTAAAGCAGTGGGAATTGGTGGTATTTTAGGAAGCACTGGAGAGGGGTATAAAGTTCCGATCGATAATTGCTATAATACAGGAAATATTCGTGCCACAAAAGCGACACAGTATCTTGGCGGTATTGCAGGAGTTATTTATAAAGGCACTATTTTAAACTGTTATAATGCAGGGAATGTAACGGGTGATGATGGTTCTTATGCTGCAATGCTTGTGGGCTTTTTGGGCAAAGAGGAAGTTACTTCCTATGCAAACTGCCTATATGTCGGCAACGAGCGCACAATTGCTTTCTTTAGAGAGGAGGGCGGCGTTTCAGATGTAGAGATGGCAAAGACGACCAGCGATTTAAAATCACAAGATATATTGGCAATTCTTGGGGGAAGCTTTTCTTCAGACAGCGGCGGCTATATTAATGAAGGATATCCTATACTGAATGGACAAGCAGAACCTAGTTATCGTTATCCAGTAGTTTACGAGTTAAATGGTGGTTACGCAGGAAATACATATTTTGAACTGATAAATCAGGATAGTACGGCGAACAAGCCTGAAGATCCGACAAAGAATTACGCAGAGTTTCAAGGCTGGTGTAGTGATACAGGATTAAATGTTTCCTATGACTTTAGTACACAAATAAAAACGCCTGTTATTTTATATGCAAAGTGGAAAAATGATATTATTGTAGAAGATATGGAACTGCTTCAGGATAATATCGAAATGATAATCGGTGAGGAATATGCAATTAAAGTTCGCTTTACACCAGAGAAGGCAAAAAATGCGGAAATGGTGTGGGATTCGGATGATTCATCGGTGGTAACGGTTGATGATAAAGGAAATATCAAGGCACAAGCAGCGGGTAAGGCAACGATAAAGGGAACCTTAAAAGACAATTCGTTGGCAAAGGTGCTGAAACTAAGTGTAGTTGTTACCAACAAGGATAGTATTATACATATTAGGAAAGCGGATGATGGCGTAGAGGTTGATAAGTTAAAAATTGCAGTGAAAGAAAGTGTTACACTGGAAGCCGTTATGAAAGGCATTTCAGAGAATGCGAAAGTCCAGTGGGATCCTACGAATAATGAATATATTAAATTGGTTCCTAAAATAGATGGGTGGGGAAATCCCAAAGCTACGATTGAGGGGATTAAACCAACGCCTTCAGGGGGAGCTGTTGAAGTTAATTTTTCTGTTGTAGATGGGGAAAAAATATCAGTAAAAAGTATTTCTGTCACAGTGTTACCTCTTGCAACAGGTGTAAAAGTGAAGCTGGGTGATGAAGATGTTACAGACAAAACCGTTATTTATGATTTGGTAACAAAGAAGTTTATTGCTGTTGGAACAAAAAAGTTAAATAAGGCTGTAGAGGAACTGAGTGCAGTGATATCGCCAAGTGATGCAAGCCAAAAAGTGACTTGGTCGTCTAATAATTCTTCTGTAGTTAAATTTGAAGACAAAGAAAGTGGTGTGGTTACTGGAAATATCAGCGGAACGGCAGAAGTAACTGCGATGACAAAAGATGGCAGCAACAAGGCAGGAAAGACAACGATTAGAACCAAGCGAATTGTACAGTCTTTTGTATTAGAGCCAAAAGAGGTGGATAAAAATATGCCAGTTGTGCTGGACTCTCAGGGCAGGGTATTATTGACCAGTGGATGTAGTGTAAGACTTGTTCCAAAGTTTACGCCGACAGATGTTACAGACGAAGGATTAAAATGGGAAATGAATCCCAAGAACTGCCTTGAAATTGATGCAGAGAAGAAGATTATTACAGCAAAAGATGTGAAAAGCGAAACGAAAGTAACTTTAACGGCAACTTCCCTTGACGGTGGCGGCGCTTCTTACGAGATGGAGTTTGTAATTATTCCAAAGGTAGAAGCTATTGAAATTTATGATACAAGGGATATGAAGCGTCCTGTCAATGGGAAAACAATTGGTGTGAATCCTGAAACGGATGGGAAAACATTTACACTTCGTGTTAAAAACAAACCAGATTATGCATCTCAGATTGTTTTATGGAAATCTGCAAATACAAGTGTTGCGGCAGTAACCGACCATGAAGACGGAAGCTGTACTGTGACAGTAAATGGGTATGGAAAGACGGATATTATTGCAACAGCAGCAGATGGCAGCGGCGTTACAGCATCCGTTACAGTTAATGTTTCGTCACTTGTATCTTCCATAGTTATTACAGGCAGCAACAAGGTAGCTATAGGAGGAAAAATTAAGTTAAAGGCAGAAGTTTTTCCAAAGTCTGCTGCAAATCAGGCAGTAGTCTGGGAAACGAATATGACTTCAAGAGCTTCCGTAAATAAAACGACAGGAGAGGTAACAGGAATTGAGAAGGGGTTAGTGGTTATTAAAGCAACAGCGGCAGATGGAGGCGGTGCCACTGAAACATTTGCAATAATGGTTACAGAACCCGTAAAAACATTTGATCTAATGATACCAGACGGCAATACCGATTTAGAAGATGATGTAATTGTTACAGACAAAGTAGTAGGAATCGATCTGGACGCAGGAATGGAAACATATACATTGGCGGCAAGGATTTTGCCCGAAGAAGCAAGCCAAGCTGTTTCGTGGAAATCCAGCAACGAAAAGATTGCAACGGTTGATGAAAAAGGTATTATTACAGCGAAATCGTTGGGAAAGGCAGTTATTACAGCAACGACTACAGACGGCACACAAAAAACCGCAACCACAACCGTAAATGTTGCAACGCTTGTAAGGAGTATTTCCATTAGTGGCAGCCACTATGTAAGTGCAGGACAATCCATTCAATTGCACGCAGAAGTGAAGGATAAAGATGCGGCAAACAAAAGTGTGAATTGGAAAAGCAGTGATAAAAATGCAATTATTGTAGATGACAGCGGCTTGGTTACGGCAGTCAGCAGAACGGGAGAAGCAATGGCAAAAATTACTGCGGAAGCTGCGGACGGAAGCGGTAAATATGCGGAACATATCATTTATGTAATGGGTAAGAGCGATAAAATTGCAATTACGGAATTTGATGGTCGTTTTGTGGAAGCCAGCAAGAAATCCGAGTTGAATATTCAAGATATTAAAAATCGTTCCCGCAGAGTGTCCTTTATTGCAGAATTAAGCGGCGGTTCTAATGATCAGGGTGCATATCACAAGGAAGTTGAATGGATTACATCCAATAAGTCCGTTGCGGAGGTTTATTCCGTTCAAAATAATTACAACGACAGTGAGGCGCAAATTCAAATTAAAAAGGAAGGAACTGTAACGATAACAGCGCGAACGACAGATGGTTCTAACAGAGAAGATTCATATACGCTGAATATTATTGATACAGATCCTGATGTGGTTATAAAAGGCCCTAAGCAAGTCGCGAATGGGAAAAAGATACAGCTTTCCACAGAAGGCAGTGTGGCTGTTACATGGTCATCTTTAGATCCATCGCTTGCTACGGTTAATGCCAATGGTAAAGTAACTGCTAAGAAAAATGTTTCAGGAACGGCAATGATTACAGCAACTTCTACAAAAGGAACACAAAAAACAGATGTTTATTATGTAGAAGTAAGCCCAGCAGTTTCAAGTGTAGATATTTTGGTAGATGGTGTATCTGTTAAAAATACAAAAGTAGGCATGGATTTAATTAAGGGATATACAATGGATGAAGGCAAAACGTGGAATAGTAATTTAACGCTTTATGCATCGGTTGCAGATACTTGTGATAACAGGGTAACATGGAAATCAAGTAAAACTGCGGTTGCTACAGTGGATGAAAACGGTAATGTTGAGATAAAGAAAAATGGTACAGCAGTAATTACCGCAACAGCGACTGACGGCAGCGGGAAAAAGGCAAAGGTAACACTTGTTATTGCAAAGCAGATAACGAAAATTGAACCAGAAGATGGTATTCAAGATATCTATGTAGGATATAAAAAATCTGTACAATTGAAGCTGGCATACAAGCCATTGGCTGCGACAACAAAAAAGGTTACATGGGAAAGTGCAGATAAAAGCTTAGTATCGGTTAATAAAAATGGAAAAGTAACGGTAAAGAAGCCATTTGGCAGCGGAGATTATGATACGAGCAGCGATAACAATGTTATTATTACGGCAAGAGCCGCAGACGGGGGCAAAGCGTTTTGTGAGTTCCGGATTCACTTCGTGGCACCTGCGACAAAAGTACAGGTAGTAGAGCGTATGGATAATGTCGATAAGGAATATGTATCCATTGTAGGGATTGATATTGATACTAATGACGCAAAGACTACACTGAAAGCAAACCTAACCAGTACAAACAGTTACGCCTATCAATATGGTGTCAGCCAGAAAGTAACATGGAAGACCAGCAATGCAAGTATTGCGGAAGTTACGCCGAATCTGGATGGAAGCTGTACGATAACAGGACTGAAAACCGGAAAAGTTACGATTACAGCAACGGCAGCAGACGGAAGCAAAAAATCAGGCAAAGTTACGGTATATGTAGGGAAACTGATTAAAAGCATTGAAACAACAAAGGATATTCAGGAATTTAAAGATGCGGAAGGCAGAGAAGTGATAACGCTGTATGCAAAGAGTATTAAAAATAAAAAGACGCTGCAGCTTTCGGACAAGCTGATTGTGAATCCGATAACAGCAACCAATAAGAAACTGACGTATAAGAGCAGTAATTCAAAGTTGGTATCTGTAAATTCTTCCGGGAAACTAACTGCGAAAAAGAGGGGAGCCGAGGATGTTATTATTACAATAACGACAAATGACGGTTCTGGGGTGAAGAAGGAAATCGTTGTACGTGTATTGCAATAATTGTGCAGAGCGGATACCAAAATTAGAAGATAGTAATAACAAAAAGTAATAACAAAATAAAAGGCAGCAGATGTACATTTGTTGTTTATACGGATTCCCGTGCGGAGTAAATTTGCTGTAGAAGCGCAGCATGGGATGTGTGTCGAGTAGGGGAAAAGAGAACATTCTCCTACTCGATTTTTTATGGAATCCAAATATATTGCGACAGTCCCACAGCCCCAAGGTATTAACAGCCCCTAAAGTGCTACAATTTACACCTACGCCGATTCTTATCAAATTATAAGTTATTGAGGTGTGAATTGTAACAGATTTTGCACACAAAATGCTAAAGAGCAAGCATTTTGGTGCATAATTTCCACTACTTTGGCGTGGGTGTGAAAAGTAACCCTAAAGTAATATTATAAAAAATATAAATGTTCACATACTAGAAATTATATGAAATCTATGTTATCATTCTAAAGGGATTATATTTCTGATAGTATGATTTTATGAAAATGAGGTCAATAATATATGTGCGGAATCGCAGGTTTTTGCAATCATCCTACCAACTGGGAGAAAAATATCCTAAAAATGAACGAAAGAATGCATCACAGAGGGCCAGATGCGGGCGGGATATGGGCAAGTGATGATGCGAAGGTGGTACTGGGGCATCGGCGGTTGTCCATTGTGGATTTATCGGAGAACGGAGCACAACCGATGCATTCTGCATCCGGAAGATATGTGTGCGTATTTAATGGTGAGATTTACAATTATAAAAAGATACGAGACAAGCTGCTTGCGGAGGGAAAAGTTCGTGCTTTCCGCGGTGGTTCGGATACAGAGGTTTTGCTGGAAGCCTTCGAGGCGTATGGGGTAAAGGAAACGATTGCCATGTGCAAGGGAATGTTTGCCATTGCACTTTTTGACAAAATAACTGGAAAGCTGACCTTAATTCGTGATAGAATTGGAGAGAAGCCGCTTTATTACGGATTTGTAAATCATAACTTTGTGTTTGCTTCGGATATTGGCAGTATCCGTGTATTGGAGGATTTTCATAACGAAATTGACACAAAGGTTTTGCAGATTTATTTTATCCACGGTTATATACCAGCACCGTATTCGATTTACAAGGACATTTATAAATTGGATGCAGGCTGTATGTTGGAAATTGAAGCACCTTATCAGAAGCCGAAAATCAGTACCTATTGGTCGGTGCGGGAAATTGCAAAATATGGAGAAGCGCATCCTTTTCAGGGAACGCAGAAGGAGGCGGCAGACGAACTCGAACGGCTGCTGCGGGCTTCTATTCGGGAGCAGATGGTAGCGGATGTGCCAGTTGGTGCTTTTTTGTCAGCAGGAATTGATAGTAGCACGATTGTTGCGTTAATGCAGGCGGAAGCTTCCAATAAGGTCAGAAGTTTTACAATCGGTATGGAAGACCCTAAATATAATGAAGCAGTTTATGCAAAGGAGATTGCAAAGTATCTGGGGACAGAACACACAGAACTGTATATTACGGCACAGGATGCGAAGGCAGTAATTCCGAAATTGGCAGGAATTTTCGGAGAGCCGTTTGCGGATTCTTCGCAGATACCAACGTATCTAGTCAGCAAAATGACGCGGGAGCACGTTACCGTTTCGCTTAGCGGCGACGGAGGGGATGAACTGTTCTGTGGATACCTTTCGTATTCTTCCATTCAGCGGATTTGGGGGAAGATGAAAGGAGTTCCTTATGGCTTGCGGAAATTTTGCAGCCGTTTGCTAATACATTGCCCTTTGATAAAAAATAATCAAATTTTGCAGACAAAATCGTATCTGCTGGGTGCAAAAAGTGCAGAACATCTGTATGAACTTTCCAATGCGCAGGAAGCGTCCAATGTCAATATCGCGCTGGAACGTGAAGTTTATCCATATAAGCATAACAGCAATCCTTACGGGGACTTAAAAGATCCACAGAGCAGCATTATGTTAATGGATATGGAAGTCTATCATCCAGATGATATATTAGTAAAAGTGGATCGGGCGGCAATGGCAGTTTCACTGGAAACAAGAGTTCCACTGCTTGACAAAGACGTTGTAGAGTTTGCTTGGACACTTCCTATAGAGTATAAGAAGCAGGGGGAATCAGGAAAGCTGGTGCTGCGGGATGTACTGTATCGTTACGTTCCCAAAGAAATAATGGATAGACCCAAGAAAGGTTTTTCGATTCCGATAACGCAGTGGCTGCGTGAGCCAGAGCTTCGGGGATGGGCGGAATCTTTAATTGACCGAGCAACACTAATACAGCAAGGGATTTTAAATGCAGATGAAGTTTGGCGGATTTGGAATGACTTTATTGAAAACGGCAACTGGCGTATTCAAATATGGTATATTTTAATGTTCCAAAGCTGGATGATTAAGGAATGGTGTAGGGCGTAAAAAGGTTACAATTGATGCACACAAAATGCCCCAAACAGGTATTTTGACGCTGGTTTCGACACTAAGCAGCAAGTGTAGGGTGCTGGTGTGAAACAATGTCATTAACTTAAGGCATTTCTGACCGAAACTTGGTTGTGCAAAACCTTGAATTGCCAGACATTTTCTAATGCTGATCAGGGGGCAGAAGGCTTAAGTTAATGACATTGAGTGTGAAAAGAAATATAAAAAGAAACACGGACATTCTTAGGTTGTTATGAGGAGAAAGGAAATATGGGGAAACAGGAGAATTGTGTAGAGAATACGGCGGGAAATACCGCACAGATTATGAATTATATTAAGATTGCAAGACCAGACCATTGGATAAAAAATGTATTTATACTGCCAGGCTTGGTTTTGGCAGTAATCTTAATTGGAAAACCAGAGGATATGGTAAGTTTTGTGTTAAAGCTTTTGGCGGGCTTTTTTGCAACTTGTTTTATTGCATCGGCAAATTATGTGATTAATGAATGGCTGGATGCGGAGTTTGACCAGTATCACCCGACAAAGAAATACCGTCCGGTAGTAAGTCAAAATATGAAATTTTCGCTTGTTATGGTAGAGTATGCAATTTGTATTGTCTTGGGGCTGGCATTGTCGCTTCCAGTTAATATTCCATTTCTATTGACAGAAGTGTGGCTGCTGGTTATGGGCGTGCTCTACAATGTGAAGCCGATTCGTACCAAGGACATTGTATATTTTGACGTTTTGTCAGAATCCGTAAATAATATGATACGTCTGCTGTTAGGCTGGTTTATTATCTGTGAAAATGTTTACCCGCCTTCCAGCATTCTGGTTGGATATTGGATGGCAGGTGCATTTTTAATGGCTGTAAAACGCTATGCGGAGTACCGCATGATCGGCGACCCGAAGCTTGCTGGTTCCTACCGCAAATCGTTTGCAAAATATACCGAGGAAACATTGCTGTGTTCGTCATTCTTCTACGGGCTATGCGCTACATTCCTAATCGGCATATTTTTATTAAAGTACAGAATCGAGTATCTTGTGGCAATTCCGGTGCTGTTTTTCTTATTTTGCTACTATTTGTACATAGCCCATAAACCCGATTCCGCCGCACAGAAACCCGAAAAACTTTTTCGTGAAAAAAAGCTGATGATATTGGTCGGAATATTGGTGGTACTTTTTGTCGTATTAACGATTGTAGATATCCCAATAATGAAAATGTGGGAAAACGCATTTTTCATCCCAACAGGACGTTAGAGTAGAGCAGAGAAAACTAAGAAACCAGTTGGGTTCGCAACTGCGAGATAGAGTAGAGTGGAGAAAGATTAAAACACAGTTGGGTTCGCAACTGGGCGTTAGACTTTACATATGCGGGAGGTTTTTATGAATCATGTATTTATGGGGCGTGCCTCGCTGTTTGCATATCGGGCAGTTATTTTTGACTTAGACGGCACGTTGTATTATCAAAAACCGTTTCGTAAGAAAATGCTGCTGTACTTGATAAAGCATTTTATCTGTCACCCGTCGAGTGTAAAAGATATTTTGATTATCAAACGATATCGGGAAGTGCGGGAGAAGTGGGAATCCATTGAGAGGAAAGCGGCGGAGAATGGTTTGGATTTGGACAGCCGTCAATATACATATGTTGCAAAGAAAATGCACACTTCGCCGCAGCGTGTGCAAAAGGCAGTACAATTTTTTATGCTGGAAGCTCCGCTGAAACTGTTGCCGCAATTTCAGGATAGATTACTGGCAAAAACCATTGACAAATTGCGGAAAAAGGGTATTTTCGTTGCAGTTTATTCTGATTATCCAGTGACGGATAAGCTGAAAGCACTTGGTATTACAGTGGATAGATGCTTTACTTCGGCGGATAAGGAGATTGGCTGTATGAAGCCTGATCCCAAGGGGTTGGCAGTGATTTTGAAAACGCTGGGGGTTGATAGAAAAGATGCGATTATGGTTGGCGATCGCCTGGAAAAAGACGGAATGTCCGCACAGCGAAATCAAGTGGACTATTTAATTGTGTCGCCATCCCCAAAGGAACGGCAGAAATTAAAGGATATTTTAGATTATTCTGAAAGAGATACTGAAAAACGTTAAGAGTTTTCAATTTCTATACAACCTGTCTTGCATAAGCGGACAATATGTGCTGTTAGAAAGGAAAATCTAGTAACAGTTCAGGTAGGGGCTGTCGCAATAAGCCTTGATTATACAAGATATAGTTTAAACGCAGCACGTTGTTTTAATATCTTGTATAGATCTTCCTTAATGCGACAGCCCTGTAATAAAATGTAGTGGTTGGAGGTATCCAGTCCATCGCGAAGCGATTTCCAATGGCTGGATACGTAACAGTTTAATGGGTTATCTGAACTGTTACAAAATCTAATCGTTTTTGAGTATAAAAAGATTGGAGTAAAGACTGCGGAAACCGTCTTATTGGGAGGGTTTCCGCAATTTTTTATCAATAAATCCGATAAGCCGCCCCATATATAAGCCTGCCACATAGACGATAAAGATAGAGGGGAGAAGCAGTATGCAATATAGCGTTAAATCGGGATAATCATATCCGCAGTATTTCATTGCATCAGTAACCCCTTTGACACCATACCAACAAATAAACGCATGCACTAAATACATTCCATAGGAATTTTTGCCGCACTGTGCCAGAAAATCTGTGAGAAACTGTAAGATTCCTCGGTTTTTGTGGCTTATTGTGTTTTTTTGACAAGGAAGAAGCGATGTCTTGCGGTGTTCCCAATGAATCATGCTGACGGCAAGCCAGTAAAAGGAAAGGCCTACCAGTGAGGGGAGGTAAGTATAGCGATAATTTTCTTCTGGCAGCAGATACCATCGGATTGCCAAAACACTTGTCCCCAGAAACAGCGCAATGGAAAGCAGCAATGGGCATTTTTGGGAAAAGTATTTTTTTTGGTGGGGGTTGTTACTGTCGATATTATTTTCCTGAAAATACAATAGTATCCCAAGCAAAAAACAGGGAAGCTGATTTGTAAAAAAGTAATACAGGAAGGAGTTGTTGTATGGATACAAGCTGCCTTTGGACGCAATAGACCACTGTTTTAGCAGAATATGGTTTAGGCAGAGGAACAACAGCGGCAGGGGGAATATCAGAAACCAGTTTACTGTATGCAGTTTTTGAAACAGTGTAACCAGGAGCGGAAACAGCAAGTATAATATAAATGTTGTACCGATATACCAGCCTCCGGGAAATACACTATTGATCGCATCAGGATATATTCCATGTACAAATAGGACATTTGCAAGAATTGCCTTGGGCGAACGGTTGATAATAAATCCCGGCGAGTAGTGAAATATATCCATAAGAAGAATATTAAGCAGATAATTTGCTGCCAGTATTATTAGAAATCCGGGCGCAAGACGCAGATAACGGCGCAGTATAAATTTTCCGTATAAAACAGGAAAGCTTTTTCGCTGTTCTTTCTGTATAAGGTGATACCATGAATAGCAGAGTGCCATTCCAGACACAAAGAAAAATAATTGGCATCCCATTTGCCCGTAATTAATAATCTGTCGGAAACCCGTCATATCTTTCATAATAAAATGGCGGTTGTGGACAATAATAATCATAACAATGCCGATTCCCTTTAGAATATCGAGTGATCTTAGGGTTTTGTTCATATTTGCAGCAGCTCCTTTTCGTATCAATTTCGAAACAGTTCTTTAGTAGTTTATCACGTTTTGTGCTGTTTGAATATAGAAAAGTGTGATATAATAGCCAATAAATACGTATCAAATGTTTTGTATACGGAATGGCATAAAGATTTGCAGTTTTTATCAATTAGGGGGCAAAATAAGAAAACATATGGCAGCGGTTTTTTTGAATTGGATTTATATTGCAGTGACAGCATATAGCTTGGGATTTGCTTTTTCTAAATTTACAGAGAAATTTTTTCACTATGCGCTGCGAGGAATAGACAGCGTGCTGTTTGCGGGACTGGTTCTTGCGACGGTCTATGCGCAGTTTTTCAGCCTTGTATATAAAGTGGGGCTGGCAGCCAATATTGTTATGGCTGTATTCTGTGCTGGAATTGTGTTTTTCTTGCGCAGGGAAATTGCGGTACAGTTAAGAAGTGCTTGGTGGGATAGCAGTGTTTTTAGCAAGGTGCTGTTACTGGTGCTCATTATCGTGTGGGGATATTGTACTTCTAGGGGGTATATGCATTACGATTCCGATCTATACCATGCGCAGAGTATTCGTTGGATTGAGGAGTTCGGTGTTGTAAAGGGATTGGGCAATATTCATGTTCGTTTTGCATATAACAGTTCATTTTTTGCGTTGTCGGCGCTGTATAGTTTTGCGTTTTTATTGGGGCAGTCATTGCATACGGTTAACGGATTTATTGCATTGCTGTTAAGCGTAGAGGTTTTAAAGCTGGGAGAGATTGCAAAGCGTAAAAGTGTGCTGCTGTCAGATTTTGCAAGGCTTGGCGCATTTTATTATCTTACTGTGATTTACAGGGATATTGTGGCACCAGCTTCGGACTATGCAATTATGTGTGTGGTGTTTTTTATTTTAATAAAATGGCTTGCCCAATTGGAGATAGATAGGAATGCGTGTGTACCATTTGCGCTGCTCTGCGTTGGAGGAACGTTTGCTGTATCCTTAAAGTTGACGGCGGGGCTTTTGCTGCTGCTGACAATCAAGCCTGTTTATCTGCTGATAAAGGAAAAAAAATGGCGGGAGATTGCAGTCTATCTTGTAATGGGGGTGATAGTTCTGACACCGTGGGCAGTGCGTACGGTTCTGATTTCGGGATATTTATTGTATCCGTTTCCGTCACTTGACTTATTTGCAGTGGATTGGAAAATCGGCGCAGAAGCCGCGGCTTTGGATGCCGCAGAAATTAAAACTTGGGGGCGTGGGCTTAATAATGCCGCATTAGTGGACTTGCCGATAACACAGTGGTTTCCCAATTGGTTCCACACAGCGCTGCCAGTGGTAGGGAGGCTGTTGGTGCTTGCGGATATCGTCTGTGTGGGGGTGTTTGCGGGCTTGGCAGTTTATCTCTTCTTATCGAGGACAAAGTATCAAAAAAACATGATTATGAAGCGGAATAAAATAGAATCTGGATTGGATGAATTGCTTGTGCTTGGAACGGTAGGTGCGTCCTATCTCTTCTGGCAGTGCTCCGCGCCGCTTTTGCGCTATGGATATGCATATGTACTGTTAATGGCAGTATTGACGTTTGGGATAGTATGGATATTAATACTACAAAATATAGAAGAAAAAAATGCCAATTTCCAAAGAATAGCAAATACTGAAAAAAAGAATAGCAATGTTTCTATAATTACCAGTAGAATAGGGATGTTCCTAATTGTTATATTTACATTGACGAAAAGCGTTTCACTGGCAGGCTATATCATAAGCACAGCAGATAAACCATATTATTTGCAGCAGAGTGATTATGGTACGTATGTTTTGCATAGCTATGCGGTAAATGGCGTTACGTTTTACTATCCGGAAACAGGCGATCGCGTAGGATATCAGCAGTTTCCGGCAATTCCCAGGAAAGTGGATGTCGCATTTCGTGGAAATAAGATAAAAGAAGGCTTTTATGGAAAATAAAATTTATGTGTTATGCTATCTATACAAAATTTAGAAAATATTATAAAATATGGTAAGAAGTTATTTTTTGTATGAGGAAAGGCATGGGCGTGAGATGAAAAAGAGTGGTAATGTAAAACTATTTTGTATGGAAGTAATTATAACAATTACGGCAATTACAGCAAGTATGGTAAACACACCAAAAACCGCATGGGCATCGGAACTGCTTCCCGCAGAGCAGGCGGCTGCACTGCCAGAGAATACTGCGGCAGTCGCACCAGAAGCAGACAGTGCACAGGCAGAGAATATTGCAGCACCGGAAGCAGGCAATGCACAGGTGGGAAATGCAGCAGCGTCAGAAGCAGGCAGTGCACAGGTGGGGAACACTGCAGCAGGACTGGTATCGGAAGCAGACAGTGCACAAGCAGAGAATACTGCGGAAACATCACCAGAAGCAAGTGAGGCACAGGCGGAAAATACTGCGGCACTCCTTCCAGCACAGGAACTGCCGGCGTTTTTAACACAGACCCCATCCGATCATGAAACGGCGTTACTGCAGTTTGCGCAGGCAGAAGTTTATATGCAAGGGCTTCCCTTAGAAAAGTATCATATTATCAATGTACTTGGGGATTCTATTGCTGAGGGAATTGGCGCGAGCAGCAAGGAGAAGTCGTTTCCTTCTGTATTGGCGAAGCTGACGGGCGCACAAGTCAATAATTATGGGGTGTCGTGTTCACGGATTACAGATATTGTTTCTGATGTATCCAATCCTGGTTCTTTTGTTGACAGAATGTACCAAATGGACAAAGCTGCCGATTTAATTATTGTGTTCGGCGGTACGAATGATTTCTGGTATGGTGACTGTCCTATTGGTAAGCGCACGGATACCAGCCCGAATACGTTTTATGGGGCTTTAAATACGATGATAACGTATTTGCAGAGTACATATCCGAACGCGGATATTGTATTTCTGACACCCTATCAGCAGAGCAAGGATGCTGATGAAACACATTCCTACAAAAGAAGTACTTACGGGAATTTTGGGACAGGTACTTTGAGTGAGTACCGAACGGCAATGCTTGACCGCTGCCAGTTTTACGGTGTGCCTGTATTGGATTTGTATGCGGATTATGAACTGAATACTGTGGATAATCGAGATGCACTCGCAAGGTATGGACAATACCTTTGCGATGGCGTGCACTTAAATGATGCAGGATATAATTTTTTAGCAAGAAAAATTTATCAGTTTATTATGCAGGATTTTGCGGATTATACGCCTGTTTATACGCAAGTAAACAATATGGTCTTTGAAACGGCGGCGCTTCCGAGTATGATATGCGAAGGTGGTTTTCTATTGCCGGATGGTTCGATTCTACCGAGCAAACCCGATCATGTGCCTGATCCGTCTATGCCGCTGAAACAGCTGTATCACTATCTGGTGATTGCGGCGTATTTGTAAATGATATGAAAAGGTGTTTACCTGTCAGAGATATTGTGCTATTATGGAAATTAGTGTCATAGAATCGGTGTGCCGGCAGTGCTGGGGAACTGGCGGCATATGCGGACAGTGGAGGTAGAGAATGGACGCTATCAAGAAATATTGGCATTGGATACTGGCAGGGGGCATCTTTTTTTGCGAAGCGGCTGTATTGCTGGTATTGCGGGAACAGATTTATGTGGGAATCTGTGATAACTTAGATTTGTTTATTACACAGCTTAAAATGCTGCGAGATCAACAGGCGTTTTTTGCACATGGGCAGGCAATGCCGATTTTGCAGGGAATTGACAGGAATTATTTCCCATCAGAGTTTTCTCTATATAATATATTGTATTTTTTGCTGCCAGATATTTATGCATATATTGCTGGAATATTGTTGAAAATGCTTCTGGCAATGGGATCTAGTATTTTGCTGGCAAAGCATTTGTTAGGTGCAAAATACGCTAGAACGGAGCAGATCGTTGTGCTGGCAGCGATAGCATTTGCGCTTTTGCCGGTATATCCGATGTATGCGTTTTGTTTTGCGTCGATGCCGCTTGTATTGTACCTTTTGGTACGACTGTATGAAAAGGCGGATTGGCGACTGTATGGGGCATTGTTTTTCTATCCATTGCTTTCTTATTTTACGTTTTTTGGCGCGTTTCTATTAGGATATATACTGATTGCTGTGATTGTACTCAGCATACGGGATAAAAGGATACCTTGGCGGCTGTTGGGAGGTTTCTTGGCGCTTGCGGCTGGGTATGTCTGCTTTGAATACCGCTTGTTTGGGATTATGTTTTTCTCGCAGACAGAAACGATTCGCAGTACAATGGAAACAGCCAGCTATAATGCAGCACAGCTTTGGCATACGTTTACAGAGGTGTTGCTGCACGGTTTTTCCCATGCGCGATCGCTGCATACAGTTCTTGTGCTTCCGGTCTGTGTAGTGTATTTTATATGGAATAATATCATGTATATCCACAGGAAACAGGCATATAAAATCGCAACGGATGTGTTTAATTGGACGATACTGTTTCTTGTGTTTAACTGTGCAGTATATGCATTGTATTTCTGGGAACCGCTGCGCAGTTTGGTAGAAACTGTTTTGCCGCCGTTAAAAGGGTTTCAGTATGGAAGAACGATATTTTTTAATCCTTTTGCATGGTATTTCGCGTTTTTTATTGTGCTGCGGAAATTATATCAAAAAAGAAAGAGCATTGCCTGTGTGCTTGGACTTGCGGCAATATTGATTGTGGCAGGCACACAATGCGAGTACAGTGATTTTTATAATACCATTTACTGCAATCTGTACAAGCTTGTAAAGCATACAGAGGGAAATCAGCTTAGTTACGGTGAATTTTATGGAAAAGATTTGATTAATCAGATAAAAGAAGATATTGGGTATACGCCGGATAAGGGCGCGTGTGCTTATGGGATGCATCCGGCAATGCTTTCTTATAATGGAATTACAACAATAGATGGTTATTGTGGGTATTATCCGCAGGAATATAAAGAGGCGTTTCGAGAGGCGATTGCGCCGACGCTTGACGCAAATGAAAATTGGCAGACATACTATGATACCTGGGGCTGTCGTGCGTATCTTTTTTCGGCATCTGGTGAAAATACGTATGATTTCGGTGCTAATGCCAAGGCAGACCCGCAGGAGATATTAATGGATGCAGATGCATTAAAGCGGCTGGGATGCGATTATATTTTTTCAAGAGTGGAAATTACAAATGCAGAGCAAATGGGGCTTACATTTATAAAAGAATATCATTGTGAAGGTATCCCCTATGATATTTATCTATATAAATTATAGTTTTATGGCAATACAAAGAGATGATTTGGAAACAGTTCTCGTTTGGCAAGGTTGAAATAAATAAAATGGACAAGACGAAATGGAGGTTGTAAGAATGCAGACAAATAAGAAAAAAGTGTTACTGTTTTATCCGCCCGGAGCGTTGTTTCAGCGAGGTGAGGATCGGTGTCAGCAAAATATTGACGATGGTTCTGCACAGGCGATGCGAGCCTGCAATGATTTAGGCTATGCGGCGGCGGTACTGCTTCAAAGCGGTTATCAGGTAAAACTACAAGATTATCAAACACAGGGCGATACATTTGAAATGCTCGAAAAGGACATGGACGAGTTTGACCCGGATATGATTATGATGAGCATTACCAATACCACGATTTTTGATGATATCAAGGTAATTAATAGGCTATGCGAGAAACATCATCCGATTGTTGTATTAAAAGGAGCGCTGTTTTTTGCGCCGGAACAGGCAATGCTGGATATGATTGATTTCACGAATGTGGATTATTTAATCGGCGGCGAGATTGATTTCTGTATCGGAAAAATTGCGGATTATTGTTTCAAGGGTATAGGAAAGCCCGAAGAAATCAATAATATTCTATATAAGGATGCAGAAAGGAAAATGATTCCTACAAGGTTCCATGTATGGGATGATGACCTTGATGCACAGCCGTTTCCGGCAAGACAGTTGATGAATAATTCGCTCTATATCCGTCCGGATACCAAGGAAACAATGGCAACCATTCAGACAGCACGCGGATGCCCGAGTCAATGTGTATTTTGTTTAACCCCGGAGATTTCTGGCAAACGGGTGCGTTTCCGCAGTCCGCAGAATGTACTTGAGGAAATGATAGAGTGCTATGAGCAGTTTGGGATTCGCAACTTTTTCTTTAAGGCAGATACCTTTACGATTAATCCGGAATGGGTGAAAGAGATGTGTGAACTGATTATTCAATCGAAATTATATGGGAAAATTCAGTTTACGGCAAATTCACGCGTGCGTCCATTAAAAAAGGAAACATTGGAATTAATGAAAAAGGCAGGCTGCTTTTTGGTAGCATTCGGCTTTGAGTCTGGCAGTGATGAAATGCTGCAAAAAATGCGTAAAGGTGCAACGGTTGAAGAAAACAGGCAGGCGGCACGCTGGTGTAAGGAAGTTGGACTTCCATTTTGGGGGTATTTTGTTATCGGATTTCCTTGGGAAACAAAAGAGGATATTCTTTTAACGAAAAAGTTGGTGTTGGAAACCGATCCCGATTTTATTGAAGTGACAATCGCACTGCCGTTCTATGGTACGCCAATGTATGAAACTTGTAAAAAAGAGGGACTTTTGGCAAAATCAGTATTGGGAAGTGATTTTTTCCATTCCAGCACAAAGGGAACCATGCACCTTACCATTGATGAAGTCATGAAGCTGCGCAAGGATATTTTGTTAAGTTTCTATTTAAGACCACAATATATTCTTCGAAAGATGAAGGAGTGCATTACCCAGCCAAGCGTATTTGTGCAGTATGTAAAATATGGGCTGAAATTGGTAGTGAATTTGTTTAAAAAACAATAATAATAGAAGATGTTACCATTTAACAAGGTTGAATGGTAACTACAAGGGCAAAGGGATTTGCATAGAAGGGGCGTGCGCAGGTAAGGAGCATATTGGGGAGTGCGTTCAATAGTAATAGTACGCAGATAGGATGATAAAATGAAATTAAATAGGAAAATCAATCTGCCGGAATGGCTTACAGCGGCGGCTGCATTTGCATATTATTGGATTATGGCACTTTATAAACTGACCCAAGCGCCGATCTGGCAGGATGAGGCGATGGAATTTTACTGCTCAGTGCCTGTGCGTGGGGCTATCCGCGGCGTAACAGAATATGCAACAATGTATGAACGTATGGCGCATATTCAGCAGCAGCCGCCACTCTACAACTGGCTGATGTGCCTGTGGCTGCAAATAAATGAGGGCGAATGGTGGTATCGCTTTTCGAGTGTTATTTTTGGGTTTGCGGCGGCAGTAGGTTTTTATGTGGTGCTGCGCAGGCTTTGCAGCCGATATGCAGCGGCATTTGGTGTTGTGATTTATTCGAGTATTTTTATTATTATGTATTATATTAAGGAAAGCTCCGAATATTCGCTGCTGATAATGCTGCTGATATGGCTGATTGATATTTATTTTTTAATGGAAGAAAAAACGACACCTAGCAGAATTACAGCGTTTGTGCTGTTGTGTATTGCGGCGGTATTTACACATTATGGCGCAGTATTTGTGGTCGCAGCGTTTGCCGTAGGGGTTTTGATCCGCCTTTGCAGACAGCGTGATTGGAAAAATGTAAAACTTTGCGGCTTCCTGTATCTTTTATCTGCTGTTGCGGGGGGACTGCCGCTGGTGCTGTTGTTTATTATTCCACAGTCTGCAAATCAGGTTTCCACGCTTTTTGCAGAACAGGAAATTATTATTGAGTATGGGAGTATTTTTGGTGATTTTATTAATAGTTTGATCTGTGTATTCCGGTTTTTTGCGATTGATATTGATCGTGATTGGGTAAAAATCGGCGGGCTGATTCGTGCGGCAATGGTGGTAATTGCCATAATTATGGCGTATACACTGGTTAAGACGAAGAAAAAAGCGTTGCAAAACTTTTTTTGGTGTAATGTAGCTTCCTATTTGTTGTATTATAGTATTACAAAGCTTAATATATACGCATATGGCTGGTATGGTAACCGATATAATTTATTTTTGTTTCCATTTTGGTTTGTTCTAATTGTAGTGTCGCTTTACGAGTTTGCAGTTGTTATAAAAGAATCAGACAAAAACAGGAAAGTGCCACTTGGAAAACTGGCTGATTTATATCGTATTGGGCTGGTGCTGGCGGGGATTTTGTACTGTGTATATGGTGATTACCGCATAAGCAATCATTGGGCGAAAATGGATCTGCGCGCAGTCGTTGCCGCTTGGTATGAACGAGAGGGGTATGCAGTGCCAACGCTGTTGGATTTCCACCAAAGATACGCGTTTGTATATTATTTTACGCATAACGGGCAGTATCAGGAAACACAATGGGAAAAAATTGCATATAATGACGAATTGGAAACGTATCATGCAGGAAACGACACCAAACAGTGGAAGGAATATTTAGATAGGGAATATCAAGGTAAAATTCCACAGCAGTTATTTGTTGTAACAGGACAGTGGAATGGTCTGGTTGATACCTTTGTAGAATTGGGATATCATGTGGAAGCCGTAGTCGATACTACAGCGAAGCTATATTATATGGAAAAAAATCCATAGATTAACGTTACGTTATTGGCAAACTGTAGTGTTCACCAGTATAAGTAGGGAATAATGAATAAGAATAAATATGCAGAGCGTTGAAAGGGAATTGTTTGGAAAGTAAGGCGTCAATAAGCGAAATTGGAATAAATTGCATAAAAAGAGTTTTTCGTGCTGTGGTTTTGCTGGCGGCTGGGATTGTGGCAGGATATGGATTGTTGACTTTGGTTTATTTACTTCCTACAAAACCAATGCAGGCAAATATGGCTTCAGCAGCGGACTTGTTTGATAAGGAACGGGAGTACTACCGCGTAATTACCGGATATATCAGCACACAGTTGGACAATTATACCGATACATGGATGGTTGGAAATGCCGTTTTTGCGGATAACGATTTGCCGGTTTGGAAACAGGCTCTTGCGTGTACAAGAGCAGAGTATGGAGAAGGGCCTTTAGATGGATTGATACGATATCTGTCGGGAGAGGAGGGCTATACAAAAGTCGAGTACACACGATATTGGCATGGATATTTGGTACTGCTTAAGCCGTTGTTTTTGTTGTTTGATTATGCGGATTTGCGGGTAATCAATCTTTTTGTGGAGAGCGCATTGGTTCTGTTGGTGTTTGGGGCATTTTGGCAGAGAGGATTTGTGCGGGAAGGGATTGCGTATTTCATTTCTTTACTGTTTCTAATGCCCGTGGTCGTGCCGTTGTCAATACAATTTTCGATCGTGTTTTATATTGCCAATGGTGCTATGCTGGTTCTCCTGAAGTGGTATCAGCCAATTGCGGATAGTGGGCATATGGGGGATTATTTTCAGATTGTAGGAATGGTGACGAGTTTTAGCGACTTATTAACGTATCCAATTGCTGCTTTGGGCATGCCGTTAGTCTGCTTGGTACTATGTAAGGGCAGAGAACAATCACAACATAGACTGCTTAGAATAGAGGAATCCGGGCGCAGCTTGCAAACAGTAGAAGAATCTAAACGCAGACTGCGACCAGTAGAAGAATCTGCTCACAGAATGCGAACAATATGGGAAAGAATAAAGGAGATTGTTGCTGCTTCTGTTTATTGGGGCTTTGGATACGGTGCAATGTGGGCTGGCAAATGGGTGCTGAGTTCGATTCTTTTGGGGGATCATACAATTGCAAATGCACTTTCACAAATAGCAATGCGATCTTCTCATAAACAGGCAGGAGAAACAATAGGCGTTTTTACAATCTGGCGTAGGAATATTGAATTTTACTTTGAAAAACCATATTTGCTGCTTATTACTGTATGTATTGTGATAGCCTGTTGGGTATTGTTTCGGAATCGGAATAGGCTGGGAACGCTGTTTTTGGACGCAATTCCATTTTTGCTGATTGCCTGTATGCCTTTGGTATGGTATGCTTTGGCAGGACAACATTCGTATGAGCATCATTGGTTTACTTTTCGTGGGCTGATGGTCAGCGTATTTGCTTGCTTGTGCTGTTTGGGCAGAAAGGAACAGGGTGCTTGAAATGGTGATTATTCATGTAATGGGCGGGCTGGGAAACCAGTTGTATCAGTATGCTTTATATGAGAAATTCAAGCAGCTTGGCAGAGAAGTAAAACTTGACCTTTACGCCTACAAGGGGGCAAAGGGAGAGGACAGAGAATGGCGAGAACTAGAGTTGGAATGGCTGGACGGGCTTTCCTATGAGGTTTGTACGGACAAGGAACGTACGGATTTTTTGGATAACAGCATGAAACTGCAGGATCGGGTACGGCGTAAGATTTTTGGCAGAAAGAGCCATATGGTGAAGGAATCCGATGCCTATATGTCGGAGCTTTTTGAAATGGATAATGTTTATCTTTACGGTTTTTGGGGATGTGACAGGTATTATACAGATATTGAAGATATGCTGCGAAAAAAAATCCGTTTTCCTGTTAGTCAGAATCCGCAGAATGCGGCAGCCAATGCCGCTGCAATGGAAGCAATGGAAACGGAGGAGTCTGTCAGCCTTCATATTCGACGGAAAGATTATTTAACGGTTGCAGACGGAAAACGGTATATGGGTATTTGTACCGATAAGTATTATCAGGCAGCGATGAACTATATTGCGCAGCAGGCAGAGAATCCGATATTTTATATTTTTTCGGATGATGCAGACTATGCAAGAACACATTTTAGTGGCGCCAATATGCGTATTGTGGATTGGAACCAAGGACGTGAGAGTTTCCATGATATGGAGTTAATGAGTCATTGCAGGCATAATATCTGTGCGAACAGTACCTTTAGTATTTGGGGAGCACGGTTAAATCCCAATCCTGCAAAGATTATGGTGCGTCCGCTGCGCCATGATAATTATGAAACAATGGAAACGGCACAAATACGGGAGAATTGGAAAGGATGGGTATTAATTGATGCAGATGGAAAGCTGTGCTGACTTGATTTCCATTATTGTTCCGGTTTACAATATGGAGCAGTACTTAGAAAGGTGTATGGAGTCTATTATTAATCAGACATATCCAGCACTGGAAATTATACTGGTGGATGATGGATCGACAGACCGTTCGCCGCAGCTTTGTGATGCATATGCTAAGAAAGACAGTCGGATTCGGGTGGTGCATAAGCCAAACGGAGGGTTATCGGATGCAAGAAATGCAGGACTTGCCATAGCGACAGGAACATATATTGGCTATGTGGACAGTGACGACTGGATCGAGCTGGATATGTACGAATGTATGTACAGTGCATGTGTAGAGAATGGCGCGCAGCTTGCAGTCTGCCGTTATGCCAGTGAACACAGTGCAGATGCTGCCTGCCACAGTATGGAATCGGGCAGTGGTACGGTAGTGCCGCTTTCACGGGAGGAATTGTTAAAAATTTATATTTGCGGGCATGATAAGTATATTATCTATAATTCCGTATGGAGTAAGCTGTTTCACAGGGATTTGGTACAAGATATGCTCTTTCCAAAGGGTAGAAACTCGGAGGATATTATGTATACGACAAGGGCATTTTGCAAACTTAAGAAAGCGGTTTATCTGGATACGAGTCTGTATCATTATGTGCTTGACCGTGCAGGAAGTATTATGAATGTTACCAAAGGCGAGCGGATGTTTTGGGATGAAATCCCGTTTTGGCGGGAACATATTTCCTATATCCGCGAAACCGTATCAGATACAATGGGGGATTTGGCGGCGTATTATTTTTGGCGACGGTTGTTATTTTATTATATTGATATGATGCAGGCTGGAAAACAGGGAAAGGCTTATGCAAAGAGGCTTGTCAGCGAAGTGCGTGCAGATAGAATGGAAATTAATAAGGTTTATCATAGTGCCATTGTATCAAAGGGGGATTTTGCCAGAATGAAATTATTTTTGTTTTGTCCGCCGCTGTATGCATTGACCGTTCATTTGTATAACAAAATTGTGATTCCGCTGCGGCGGGGAAGGTATATTACAGTAAGGAGAAACAATGCTTTTTAATTCCTATATCTTTGTATTTCTATTTTTCCCGTTAGTGATTTTGGGATATTATGGATTACGGTGTTTGGGCTGCCAAAAGCTGACAATGGGCTTTCTGATAGCAATGTCCATGTGGTTTTATGGCTATGATAATATATACTACTTAGGTATTTTGATCATTAGTATTTTTTTGAATTATTTTTTGGTGCAGCTAATGGGACGTTTTAAACGTAAAGTACCGCGCACCATCGTATTTTTAATCGGAATTTTGCTGAATTTAGGGATTTTGTTTTATTATAAATATTATGATTTCTTTATTGAAAATGTGAATTATGCGGCAAAGACAAACTTTGGGCTGCTGGGGCTTGCGCTGCCTTTGGGGATTAGTTTCTATACATTTCAGCAGCTTTCCTATGTGATTGATGCTTATCGGAGGGAATGTGAGCAGTATAGCCTGTTGGAATATGCAGCATATGTATCCTTTTTCCCGCAGTTGATTGCAGGACCGATTGTGTACCATGATGAATTAATTCCACAGTTTCGCAAGAAATTTTCTTCTTTAAATTATACGAATTTAAGTAAAGGAATCTATGCATTTGCTCTTGGAATGGCGAAAAAGGTACTGATTGCGGATACTTTTTCGAAAGTGGTTGTGGTAGGCTATACAGATGTGGGTGCATTAAATATGGTCAGTGCATTGATAGTAATGGTTTGCTATTCTTTGCAGATATATTTTGATTTTAGTGG
>Ga0224741_10005_pt1 | contig 35024 bp, 30 predicted proteins | sample LIM_E_Water_Pos_FD_161629 | JGI IMG/M metagenome (GOLD analysis project Ga0224741, IMG submission 161629) | Enriched cells from gastrointestinal tract of the lab mouse from Pacific Northwest National Laboratory (PNNL), Richland, Washington... | ecosystem: Host-associated > Mammals > Digestive... | reverse complement strand
CTTTCCTGTTTCCTCCCAAAGGTATATAAAGGTATTCTCTGAACCAACTTGTCAAGCTAATGTGCCATCTTCTCCAAAAATCATCAATATTAATCCCCATATAGGGTTGCCGAAAGTTCTCTGCCATTTTAAATTCAAACAGTGACGCCACACCGATCGCCATATAGCTATAGCCGGCAAAGTCAAGATATATTTGAATGCTATATGCCAGCGCAGCAATAAGCAATGTGATACCGGCAAGTGAAGAATAAGAATTCCATACAGTATCGGTAAACATTGCAATCCTGTCCGCAATAATCATTTTAAGGACAGCTCCCCACAAAAAATAGAGAATCGCTTTCTGGATTCCCTCATCGCTTATTATTCTCTTTTCTTTAATTTGTGGTAGGAAATTTCTTGCCTTTTGAATGGGACCGGATATAATCGTCCCAAAGAAGGAAACAAACAGAGCATAGTCAACAATATTTTTTTCTACTTCCTGTCTCTCCCAATACACATCCGGTAAATAAGAAGAACTCTGAAATACATAATAGGATAGCCCGACTACCTCTATTATGTTTATTTGTAACTGCCCCCCCTGCATTATATCCGCATATATTGCTTATATTTTGGTATATGAAACCCATATATTTTGTGCACAGCAACAATAAAAAATTTATAATTATAGCCGTCCGTATAAAAACTTTACTATTTTTTCCAAGAATCGCTCCGAAAAACGTAACTGCTATGACCACAAATAGGAACAATACATACTTTACATTAAAACATGCATAAAAAATATGCTGGCGCAAAGCAGCAGAATATTTTGTAATTTTACATGATTCCGAAAAATACAATATACACCAAAAATCACCGAAAGAAATATAGCAACAAATCCAAAGCTAACAAATAGCATCCTTATCTCTCCTTCCTAATCTGCTTTGAAAGTCCATAGTTTATTTATTATAAAATTTAAAGGCACACTAATGATCAAGTTGATCAAGGGTGCAATATATTTTGAAATAGAAAAGACGGTTATCCATATCCAAGACATAATATTATTTAGAACTATACCTGTAAATCCGTAGGCAACATATGCTTTGAGCAAAGTTTTCCACAAACTACGGTGCTGCCCCTCCGTTTGAGTAAATACCATGCGATCATTCCAGAAAAATGACCACAATACACTGAGCAAAAATGCCACAATATTGCCTGCCACATAATCCCAGGTGAACCCAAAGGGATGCAATACTATCAGCACAAGAACATTAATAACGTAACTGATAATGGTATTAGATACTCCCACAATGCCAAACATCACAAATTGAGTAAGATTTTCTAATGTTTGTCCGCCAATATCTCTTTTTAGTATTTTTGCAATTCTTAAAATTGTTATCCTTATTAGATTATTCATTCAATGTTTTCTCCTCCTCATAGCACATTTCTGTGTTAGGTACATACTTATCGCTGACATCAAAACAAGTGTTATCCAGAATATCACCGTGCGAAATACATAATTTTGTACGCCCTTAACATCTAATATTGTCAAGATATATCCCGGTATGAACTGAAATAAGTACATTGGAAGCGAGAGCCTTCCCAAGTACAGAACTATCCCCTTTACTCTTTTATTCTTAATCTCATAAGGACAGGAAACCGCAATAAAAAGGATAACAACAAAGCAAAAAATTTCTATAAAGTCCCACTTTGAGAAACTCGTTTTCTGCATAAGGCCCCCGAAAACCACTAAAATCAGAGAAAATTCCAATAGTTTCAGGCAAACTCTTTTCCTTTTACATCCATCAAAATTTATTCTATAATGCTCTGAAACACAATAAACAAAACACCCCAGCATCAGCCCGGCTAAAGCTCTCATCAGATTGGGAAAAACAATAAGTACTGCGTCTCCGGTCATAGCATAAGTATCTGCCTGCGTCATTCCATATCTTGCCTTAAGATAAGCATATATGAATCCGGAAATAACCGGGGCATATACACATGCAAAATACTTATTATGGGCAGTCTTTGATAAAATCGGAAACAAAATGAACATTCCAATGAGCATTGCTGAGATGTACCATGTATGTCCTATTGCCCTCCCTATTCCAATCTCACTTAAAAGAATGCCTCCCCAAAAAACTTTCTCAACTTCTTCGGCAGCAGAAAATATATTCTGTTCAATATTAATGCCATAATACAATAAATAGTATATAATTGCAGACACAAAAAATAGAGGATATATTTTTTTTAATTTCTCTGTTATAAACCGCACCGCATCAATGCCTGTGTTTTCCTGCTTAATGCTTGGCATCATAAGATATCCTGATATCATAAAAAACATTTCGCAGGCAACAGACCCCCCTCCAAATATACTGCGGCCACAAAAAGAAGTAGAATAATGAAGGCAGATAACTGCGCAGCATGCAATAATCTTTATAAAGTCAAGCTCTACATTCCACCCCCCCCCCCCCGCATTGCATTGCACTCTTGCCATGCTTTTGTGCCGTATCATAGTTCGTATCGCCCCCCTCTTGTTTCTTTCGTTTTGAACTAATCTTCTAATGAAAATTTCTGTTTGTCATGAATGCTGATCTCTCTTCCAAGCTGTGCCTCTATCACCTTCAACTCTGTTTCAGCAATCAGGGTATGTTTGCACCCCGCTTTCATCAAAAGTACATCGCCAGCCTGTACAGACTGCTTTACACCATCTATGATCGCTGTTCCTCGCCCGGCAATGACAGTCCAAATCTCATCCCGGTATTTATGGCTGTGGTAATTCATTTTATGTCCCGGATTTAGAGTCACTTTAATAGTCATACTGTCCATAGTTACATCCAAAACCCGAAAACTTCCCCAGGATTTTTCCGCAAACATAATCTGATTATTCAGCTTATCCACATAAGGTTTGATATATGACGACTGCTCCTTGTCGGCCACGAGAATTCCTTCCGGGCTGGCGGAGACAATCAGGTTTTTTAAACCCATACATAGAATGGGCATGTCCAATTCGTTTATAACATGAACGCCTTCACAGGTATCATTGGGAATGACATTGCCTATAGTGTTTTCATCCATTGCCTCCGTAAGCGTGTTCCAGGTACCTAAGTCTTTCCAGTTTCCTCCAAAACGCATTACCTGTATTTTAGTTTCTTTCTCTACTACGGCATAGTCAAAACTGATTTTCTCCAAGGTATCATACTTAGAAAAAAGATCTTCATACTGATTAAAACCAATTAATTCCTGTGCCTTATCCAAAACAAACTTCAATTTGTAAGCAAAAACCCCCCCATTCCACAGCGCACCCTGCGAAATATATTTTTGAGCTGTCTCTTTGTCCGGTTTCTCCTTGAAAGTACTGACTCCGCTCACAATTTCCTTGCTGCTGGGGATAATATATCCGTATTTTTCACTGGGGTAAGTAGGCTCAATACCCATGAGCACAAGATTTGCCTCCCCAGAGGCTGCCTGCTCACCCAGTTTTTTCAGGGCCTCAAAATAATCTTCATCCACATAGGGATCCACTGGGCATACTACAACTGTATCCTCGTCTGATACTCCCTGCATATCATGAAGATATGCAGTTGCCAGCGCAATCGCCGGAAAGGTATCCCTTCGGCAAGGCTCCACACTGACGCTCACACCATCATCCAACTGATTGTGGATCGCCGATACTTGCGTTTTAGCTGTAGCAATGATAATATTCGCCTCTGCATCTATCTTTTTAATCTGCCTGTAAACCCGCTGGACCATTGATTCATATTCATTGTTTTCAGACTTAAATATCTTAATAAATTGTTTCGAGCGAATATCATTAGATAAAGGCCATAACCTCTTTCCGCTTCCACCTGACAATAAAATTATATTCATTTTCGATTCCTCCAATTAATTTCTAACCCAGCCTGCCCATTTTCGACGATATTCCTCTGCCGGCATACCCTCATTCTCACAGAATAATCTTTGCATTAATGTTACATCTCCAATACCTGATTCTCTGGCAATATCTGTCAATGATTTTACGCTGAATCGCAATAATTCCTTTGCGGCATTATACCGGCGGTTATCTATATATTCTTCCAAACTGATGCCGTACTCTTTGTTAAAAATCGCATTCAAATCACTGATATTCTCGGAAAACTCGTCAGTCAAAAGATCCATTATGCTCGTTTCCACATATTGAGCGTTAATAAAGTTTCTAAGTTCTCCTGCTGTCTGTCTCTCACTGTCACTATTCAGAGCAAAGCCATCGGCAGCTTTTCCCAACACCACATTAACCAAATGTAATAGCATTTCGCCGCATCCCAACTCTGCCAGCGGGTTTCTCTCAAGTTGTTTCTCCCTCAGTTCTATGATAATCTTTTCCATTTCTCCCAGATCCGAGACTGCTACAACATTTCCATCCCCGTTATATTTTAGGAACAAGTTATAAAAACTCCTTGCGCTCCGTCCGTTAAAATGTACCCAGGCAAGGCGCCAAGCCGCTGACTCATCACTGATATGCGCAAAGTGCTGCATACAGTCGATCCATGCGCAGTCCCCTGCACTGACATGGATTTTTTCTCCAGCTATTTCAAGGGTTCCTTTGCCCTCGATCACTGCCATGATAAGGAAAGAATCCAAGCCTTCCCTGACGCATCTGTGGGGCTGTAAGCTCTGCAGTGTCCCTGCCTCCTGCACATATAGCAGGTTCTGTCTCGCAAAGCGGCTGGGAGAATGCAACTTTCTGTTTGATTCTGTCATCTCAGTCGTCAGTAGCAAGTTGTCCTTCTTCACCATCATTACACCTCCCCTACACGTTCTCGCCAGTAATCCAGCGTTTCGCTTATAGTTTGCTCCAAAGGTATCTGTGGTTTCCATCCCGTTAACTGATATATTTTTGTAATATCCGCCTCGATAACCGGGGCATCCACTGGCCGAATTTTATTTGGGTCAATCTCAACCCGAATATCCTTATGGGACATGGATATAATTAAATCAAGGATCTGGCGAATTTCACAGGCATTGCCGCTTCCCACATTATATGTCTCACCTGCCACCCCTCGTGAAATCAGCATCACATATGCTCTCACCACATCCCGTACATCCGTAAAATCACGCTTTGCGGCCAAATTTCCCACCAGCATAATCGGTTCGCGGATTCCCTTTTCGATCTCTGCCACCTGCTTGCAAAAATCAGAAGCTACAAATAAAGGTTCCTGGCCCGGACCAATATGGTTAAAAGCGCGTACCATCATCAATTCCATATCATAGGCTTTAGAATAAATATTTCCTATCATATTTTGGCACACCTTGGTAGCTGCATAGATATTTCCCGGGCGCAGAGCATTTTCCTCACCTATCGGAGTCTCCCCTGGGCGAATATGACCATATTCTTCTCCCGAACCAATCAGCAGAACTCTTGGTTTGTAAAACAGTTCCCGTACAGCATCCATAACATTGATGCTGCCTTTAATATTCACATCCACCGTAAGGGTTGGATTTTTCCAAGCCAGTCCTCCTGAACTTTGTGCCGCAAGGTGAAAAATATAATCCGGCTGTGTCTTAAACAGCAAGTTGGTAATGGCTTCTTTGTCCATAATATCCAGTTCAAATACCTTAGCATATGGTGTATCAAATTTGTTGTGCGAAAATTTCGTAGCATATACCTCTATTCCGTTAGCGTATAACTCTCGAATCAAGTAATTTCCCACAAAACCTGCCGCGCCGATGACAAGCCCTTTTTTCATATTTATACCTGTGCCTTTCCCGCATGAGTCTCCTCAAAGGGAATCGTATCCACTTGCGCCTATTGCAGAAAAGGGGATTCCTGAAAAGGATCCCCCCTTGCTTAAACCTTTTAATAAGCCGATTCCTGTACCGCCTTTAATGCGGCTTCCCGTTTGGCTAATGCCCGATCGTGTTTTGCCATGATTTCAACCAACTCCGCATATGTGGTCTTCTGCGGATTCCAACCCAGAACAGTCTTTGCCTTAGTAGGATCACCCCAGAGATTGTCTACATCTGTAGGTCTAAACCACTCTGGATTAACGCATACAAGCATCTTTCCGGTGGATTTGTCATACCCCTTCTCATCCACTCCGGATCCTTCCCATCTGATCTCTATCCCATTGGCCAAAAATGCTCTCTCTGTAAAGTCTCTGACTGTATGCTGCTCTCCGGTTGCAATCACAAAATCTTCAGGAGTATCGTGCTGCAGCATCATCCACATACACTCCACATAGTCTTTCGCATATCCCCAATCACGCAGTGAATCCATGTTTCCCAGTTCAAGATGGTCCTGAATGCCTTCTGCAATTCTTCCTGCCGCAAGGGTAATTTTTCTAGTTACAAAATTCTCGCCGCGCCTTTCTGATTCATGGTTAAACAGGATTCCATTCACAGCGAACATGCCATACGCATCGCGATACTCCTTAATAATCCAAAATCCATATTGCTTTGCAACAGCATAGGGGCTGTAGGGGTGAAACGGAGTTGTCTCCTTCTGAGGTACTTCCTCAACTTTTCCATACAGTTCCGATGTAGATGCCTGATATATCTTAGTTTTCTTGGCAAGCCCAAGTATTCGAACTGCCTCCAGAATCCGCAGAACGCCGATTGCATCCACATCCCCCGAATACTCAGGTACATCAAAAGACACTTGGACATGGGACTGGGCCGCAAGATTATAAATCTCATCCGGCTGAACCGCAGCAATAATATTCGTAATAGAAGATGTATCAGATAGATCCCCGTCATGAAGAACTATTGAGTTGTTTGCAATCAAATGATCAATTCTTGAAGTATTAGAAATTGATGCCCTTCTTGTAATTCCATGAACCTCATAACCCTTTTCAAGCAAAAACTCCGCTAAGTAGGACCCGTCTTGGCCTGTAATACCTGTAATGAGTGCTTTTTTCATATTAGATCGCCTTTCCTGTAATTATTCAATAAATACGTCTACATCATATACTATTGTCCACGAAAATGCAAGATTTTTCCATGTCTAATTTATTTTTCCAAAGTTTTTATATGCTAAGGAATTCAGCTATTTGTTTCCTCATGCAAGCTGAAACATCCCCATTTTCCAGATATACTCGCGACCATTCCACAATCTTCTCCATCGCAGTTTCCACATTCCAGCGAGGACTCCATCCCAGTTTGGATTTCAATTTGGAACAATCCAGTTTTAAAAAATTCGCTTCATGGGGGCCGCCATCATACCGATCAATCCATTTTAGGCTCTCCCCCGTGGCATTGTTCCATTTTCTGCAAAACAAGTCTACCAGGTTACCAGTAGTCCAACAGTCAATTTCATCCGGCCCGACATTATAACTTCCTGCACATGCTTTATTTCCATACTGTGCCTGGGTGATAAGCAAATATGCTGCAATCGGCTCCAGAACATGCTCATACGGTCTTGTAGAAAAAGGATTCCTTACGATAATATCTTCCCCCTTCTCTGCCGCGCGTATACAGTCTGGAATAATCCTATCTGCGGCAAAATCGCCTCCTCCAATAACATTTCCGGCTCTTGCCGTAGAAATCGCAGTTTCACTGTCTTGGAAGAAAGAATTTTTGTAGCTGCTGGTCACTAATTCGGAGCAGGATTTGGAATTAGAATAGGGATCATAGCCATTCAGTTCTTCGTCTTCACGATACCCCCATTCCCATTCCCTATTCAGATATACCTTATCTGTCGTTACGTTTAGAAAAGATTTTACAGAAGGGGTACATCTGACGCACTCTAATATATTAACCGTTCCCATAACATTGGTTTCATAAGTGTAGACCGGATCTCTGTAAGATTCGCGCACAATGGGCTGCGCCGCCATATGGATTACGATCTCCGGCTGCGCGTCCGCAAATACAGCTTTCATATGCTTCAAATCACGTACATCACCGATTACCGAGTTTATCTGTTCCCCCAGATGGCACATGTCAAAAAGGCTCGGAGAAGTAGGCGGCTCTAATGCGTAGCCTGTCACAGATGCTCCTGCCATTAACAGTAATTGACACATCCATGATCCCTTAAAGCCTGTATGTCCAGTAATCAAAACTCGTTTCCCGCTGTAAAAAGACAAATCAAACATGTTATTCCTCCTGCCCTGCATCGAAGTTCAATCTCTCTTCCTCAATAACCAATGGTCTATTCATGACTCTCCTGTTTATGCTTAGGACATATTCACCCAAAAATCCAATAAAAAACAGTTGCAGCGAACCTAATATCAAAACCGCAAGCAAAAGCGGCGTCATACCTGCGGCAAACCTCTCCCAGTATATCAGCTTCAGAATAAGATACACTATAGCCAAAACAATACTTATACTCGCTATTATAAAACCCAAAATAGTTGCAATCCTCAAGCCAACCTTTGTATAGGATGTAAAGCTCAACATTGCCGCATCATACAGAGTCGCCCAGTTATTATGCGTCTTCCCCGCTCTGCGCTTTTGCTGTTCATATGGTATGTCTATTCTCTTAAAGCCCAGTTCAGCAACAATTCCCCTTAAAAAAGGGGTAGAATCCCCCAAATCCCGCAAAACATTTATGAAACTTTTATCGTACAAACCAAATCCTGTGAAATGTTCAATCTGCTCAACATCTGAAAATTTTCTGATTAGCTTATAATAACATGTTCTCAGAAAACGCATTATTTTGTTTTCTTTGCTGGTCTTTTTTATTGCGCATACAATTTTATAACCGCTTTCCCACTTTTCAACGAACTTTGGAATCATTTCTATCGGATCCTGAAAATCGCAGCACATAAAAATAGTACAATCACCTGTAGTTTGAAGCATACCATAATAGGGCGAATTAAATTGACCAAAATTTTTTGCGTTTAATATCACCTTTACTTTCTTATTATTACTACATATTTTTCGCAGCTTTTCCCTTGTACCGTCCGTCGAATCATTGTCGATGAAGATCAATTCATACGCATAATGCGGAAGTTCCTGCGCAAAAATATTTTCTATGGCCACACTCATTGGTTCTACATTTTGTTCTTCATTATAACAAGGTATTAGTACGCTTATTTTCTTCATGTTTTCCACCCGCATTCTCATGCATCAATAATCTTGCAACGCCTTAATGACTTCCCGTACTCCCTCTTCGAAGCTAACCTTTGGTTCCCAACCAAGACTTTTCAGTTTATCTACACACGGATTAACATTTACCATTCCTGTTTCGGGATATGGAATTGCACCGTAATTCAAAATGCTGGCGCTATGTGTAAGTTCATACATTTTTTGAATATAGCTTTTTAAAGAGACAGATTCCTTTTCTCCATAGCCAAAATTATAAACCCCAAACGCATCTTGCGTCTCAAGCAATTTTATTAAGCCTTCAATTGCATCGTCTATATAGAGAAAATCCCATAACTGGATACATTGTGTTAGATCACAGATCTCTCCTGACAACATCTTCTTCAATATTGATATGATCATGGTTCCCTCAAAGTCATTGGGACCATATAGGCTAAAAAATCTGGGTTCTGTCAACCGTATTCGATTCACATGACAGATTTCTCTGGCTTCTTCATAAAATTTCAGCTTATACTTTCCATATTCCGTATTGGGGGAGGGGATTGCTGTTTCTTGCAGCTTTTCCGTGCTGTGCCACAGACCATATTCTGCCTGCGAACCAGCCGTGATAATATTTTTGCAGTTCATCTGCATCAACTGCTGCAAAACAGCCATGTTTGCTTCATAATTACTTCGCTGCAGTTCTGCATCATTGCGATGTACTCCTCTGGTTCCATTCCATGCCAGCAACACAGCGGAATCGATTTCTTCTGCATACATCCCACTCAAAAGTGAATAGTCCTGCATGTCGCATTCCAAAATCTTTATGTTATCTGTTTTGGGCAGTTTATCCAGCTTACAGGAATTTTTTCTCACAACCGCAATAATTTGGTTATTATCTTTACATAACCTTTTGCAGAGAGACAATCCTATCATACTGGTTGCCCCCGTAACCAATATATTCATCCCTATTCTCCAACTCCAGACAGTTTATCCGTTCCTAAAGATTTTTATCCGTTAATCAATGACAACATTCTTTTTTCAAGCCCTTCCGTATCAATGCCATATCGGTGGTACAGAAACGGCGCATGTGCCATCGCAGCAAATTCATCCTTAATTCCCGCATTTATATACTTAACAGCGATGCCCTCCTCTGCAAGCACTTCCGCAACACAGTACCCCAGTCCTCCTACAATATTATGATCCTGCGCAACCACTAAATTTCCTGTTTCTGCCGCAGAAATCACTGCGTCTCGATCCAACGGCTTTATTGTATGCATGTCAACAACACGGATTTTTTTACCCGTGTCTTCCTGGATCCGAATTGCAGCCTCAAATGCGTATTGTACAACCACCCCCGAGCAGATAAAAGCACCATCCACTCCGTCTTTTAAAACAGATGCCTTTCCAATTTTGAATTCATAAGCCTCATCATATAGAGCCCTCCTCACTGGCTCTACACTGCTCCTAAGATAGATCGGACCTTTATGTGTGAGTGTTGCCTCCATCATTTTTTTTGCCTGAACAGCATCACATGGTTCCATAATAGTCATATTAGGCATACTATTCATTATCGCGCAATCTTCTATACTCCAATGAGTTGCACCAGATATTCCTCCCGAACAGCCCGCATAGGTCGCCAATAAACGAACATTTAAATTGCCATATGCTACATCCGTGCGACATTGTTCACAAGCTCTCATACTAATAAAAGGAGCCATGGAAAAAGCATACGCAATGAATCCTTCATGAGCCAGCCCTGCCGCAAAGCTGACAAGATTTTGTTCTGCTATACCTACATTGAAGGTACGCTGAGGATACTTTTGAAAAAAAGTTGAATTTCTGCAGGTTCCCATTAAGTCTGCGTTCACCATTACAACTTCAGCACTTTTATCTCCAAGTTCCACCATATATTCGCCAATAATATTTCTTAAAAACTTCGGTTCTGTACTGCTCATCGTTAGTCCACCCACTTATCCATGAAATCTCTTTCTAACTTTATCACGCATTCCTGATATTGTTCTTGAGAAATCTTACCGGCATGCCATCTGGCTTGCCCCTCCATAAAGGAAATCCCCTTACCTTTTACGGTATGACAAATAAATATTGTGGGAACTTCTGAACCTGGTTCGGGCAAATCATCAAATTGCTTTTTTATCTCCGAAATGTTATTGCCATCAAACTCTTTCACGTTCCATCCAAACGCTCGATATTTATCCGCTATATTCCCTAATGCTGTAACCGAATCAATTGTGCCGTCTGCCTCCAGGCCGTTATGGTCGACAATCGCAACCAGGTTCCCCAATCTGTAATGGACCGCGTTCATCGCCGCTTCCCATATAGAACCCTCTGATTGCTCTCCATCCCCCATTACAACATAGACTCTGCTTTCACAATTTCCCTTTATTCTAAGGGCCGCTGCCATGCCGCAGGCAATAGGAAATCCATGCCCCAAACTGCCCGTGGAAACCTCTACAAAAGGATTTACGAGATTGCATGAATGCATGGAAAATCTTCCGCCATCTGTAGCATATTCCTTCAAAACAGCTTCCTTGCTAAAACAGCCTATTGCTGCTTGACAAAAACTTGTTACGGCAGAGGCATGCCCCTTTGATAAAACAAATCTGTCCCTGGTCTCCATATGGATATCATCGGGGTTGTACCGCATTTGATATTGCCATAGTACCGTCATCACATCTGTAATGGATAAATCCCCTCCAATGTGAATTACTTCTTTGGAGCAAAGTTTTAGCAGGTCCTTCCTAATCTCCAGCGCTGCCCTTTCCAATTGCTTAATACCTGGAACCATATAAATCCCCTTTTAGTTATTTACGGCTTCAATAATTGTTTTTGCCATGTAATCAATCATTTCATCAGTCATGCCGGGATATACGCCCACCCAAAAAGTATCTTCCATAATCCGATCTGTATTAGTCAACTCACCAACCACGCGATACCCGGTTTTGCTGGCGCGCATTTCGTCAAAGCAAGGGTGCTTAATCAAATTCCCAGCGAAAAGCATTCTGGTCTGTATTCCCTTTGATTCTATATACTGTACCACGGCATTTCGGTCAATCCCCTCTTTGCATGTAAGCAGGAATCCAAACCAACTGGGATCCGCATTAGTACATGCGACAGGCAAAATCAATTTATCCTCTGTTCCTGCCAATGCTTTTTTTAGTCTGGCAAAATTGTGCTTTCTCTTTTCCACAAAAGAAGGAAACTTTTCCAGTTGCGCACATCCAATCGCCGCCTGCATATCTGTAGCTTTTAAATTATAGCCGAAATGAGAGTACACATATTTATGGTCATATCCCAGCGGAAGTTCCCCATACTGCTTATCAAAACGATGCCCGCATAAGTTATCATGTCCCGAAGGGCATACACAATCCCTTCCCCAATCCCTGAAAGAACGGATTGCCCTGTTTAAAACCGCATTGTTTGTATATACTGCCCCTCCTTCTCCCATCGTCATATGATGCGGCGGATAAAAGCTGGAAGTTCCAATATCTCCAATGGTGCCGGTAAACTTCTCCTGTCCGTTAATCGTATACTTAGACCCAAGGGCATCGCAGTTGTCCTCGACAAGCCACAACCCATGTTTGTCGCAGAAAGCTTTGACTGTTTCCAAATCAAACGGATTCCCCAATGTATGCGCAATCATTACGGCCTTTGTCTTTTCCGACAAGGCTTCTTCAAGCTTTGTAACATCAATATTGTATTGCGGAATGGTGACATCCACGAATACCGGGATAACACCAAACTGGATAGCCGGTGTGATGGTTGTGGGAAAGCCTGCTGCTACGGTAATCATTTCATCACCGCGTTTAATCCTTCGCTCTCCCAAAAGCGGAGAAGTTAACGCCATAAAGGCAATTAAATTTGCTGAAGAACCCGAATTAACAAGCGAACAATATTTTACTCCCAAATAATTTGCCAACTTGTTTTCAAACGCATCCGTATATCTTCCTGAAGTAAGCCAGAATTCCAATGAACTGTCTACAAGATTTACCATCTCCGCACTGTCATACACGCGGGACGCATATGGAATTCTCTGTCCCTCCGCAAAATCCTTTTTTTGATTATGAAACCGCTCTGCATACTCTTTTACCAATCCCAGAATTTCTTCTTTTGCCTGTTTCTCATTTTTATTTTCAAACATCACTGCTCTCCTTCTTCTAGTTGTCCCATGTCTTCCACGGTGCTTTACCTGAATCCCAAAGCTCATTTAACTTATCCATTTCGCGCTTGGTATCCATGCATTGCCAATAACCGTCAAACGTGTAGGCCATCAACTCTCCCTCAGCAGCCAACCGTTCCAACGGTTCCTTTTCAAACACAGTGGTATCACCGTCTATATAATCAAATATTTCTGGCTGGAGCACCATATAGCCCGCATTTATTCTCGCCCCATCATCCTTATTTTTTTCTCTGAAGGAGATAATATTCTTCTTGTCAGAAATATCCAATACACCAAAACGTTGTTCTACTAACGCTGCTGTCAACGTTGCAATTTTCCCATGAGATCTGTGATACTTTATCAAATCTTCAACATTGATATCACATACCCCATCTCCGTATGTCAGCATAAAAGCCTCGTTACCTATATATTTTTGTATACGTTTTATCCTTCCCCCTGTCATTGTATTCAAGCCTGTATCAACAAGAGTCACCTTCCAAGGTTCAGAAACATTGTTGTGTACCATCATCTTGTTGTCGCAGGTAAAGTCAAAGGTCACGTCACTGTTATAAAGATAATAATCAGCAAACCACTCCTTGATCACATGCTGTTTATATCCGCAGCAAATTACAAAATCGTTGTGTCCATAACGAGAATATTCTTTCATTATGTGCCAAAGAATAGGTTTTCCGCCTATCTCAAGCATCGGCTTTGGTTTTAAATGGCTTTCCTCACTAATACGTGTTCCAAATCCACCAGCTAGTATTACTACTTTCATAAATGTTTCTCCTTTATGTTTTTCCTTTTTACAATATTAACCAGCAATCCGTATACGATCAGTGCCACCGGCAGCATAATGCATGCCGCAAAAATTGCTGCTACCCCCACCTTCCCCATTGTATTTCTATACTCTACGCTAATCTTATGGTTTCCCGCCGGGACTCTGAAAATCGCCTGCATATCATATATCTCAGAATCGACCTCATTTCCATCTATATAATAATGGTAATTTCGATTGGCATATGGTAAAAACGCTATTACAGAATCCTTGTCCGAATTGATAGTCAAGCTAAAATATGTGCTTGAATTCGTTTCAAAGTCGACTATATTTTCATCCGTCAGATCCAATGAGTAAAAATACCCATTGTCAAATGAAGTTTTACTATCCAGAACAAATTCTTTTCCGCATATGATGGACGGAATAAATTTATTTAACGCGCAAATTAAACGCTCATTCCCCACATAAGTAACTCCCCTGCTCCAGTCGACCATCGTAGGAATCATTTCCTCTTCATCCAGAATTTTTGAGTCTAATATAATAAAGTCTGCTCTGGTATTAGCTAAATATTCCCAGTTAATCACATTAAAGTATGGATTTTCTGTCAAATAGTCCTTGGGAGTTCCCAGAGATAATTCATAACCGTAATAATTGCAAAGTTTGTATTTTGAATAACCATACCATCCATAGTTCGATACCAGATATTCCGGAACACTTTCCTTGCTGTCATAGCCAACATAGCGGTACAGTTCCTTTTCATCCAGAGTGGAAATAAACTTGTCAATATTACTAATCGCATCTTCGTCATATACAATGCTACGCTTTATCAAAGTGCTTTCATATACATATACATCTGTTGACTGGTAAAAAAATGAAATTGCAGGAATAATGATTGCCGCCACCCAAATCAATTGTGTTTTGAAATGGTTTAATCCATCCTTCCAAGCCTCATATAGAAACCAGGCCAATACCAGCATTTCAAATATGAAAGCGTCTCTGTTCACAGATAGTATGTCCACTTCTGTTCTATACAGGACCAGGTAGATCGCCAAACCACCTGCCACGCTCCAGCCAATATATTTAAATGATTTCCTATACTTTGCTGCATCTAAATATCTGTATACCAACATAACTGCCATATATGTAACCGGCAGAAGGATCATTAAATAACGAAGTGGAATGTGCATTCCTCCCAAAATGGGTATAAAGGAAAAAAACCATGCCGAAAATGGTAATGCTGTTTCATTGGCCCAAAGCAAAACCAACAGATAACTACCAAATCCCAGATAGCAAGTCCACCGCTCCACAGGCGTCATTTTGCCAAATACTTTTTCCTTTATCCCCAAAGCAATAACAATACATGCTATAAAGCCAAACGAAAGCGCCCAAAGCTGCTCAATTCCCGATTCCGCAGGGATTGAAAAGTTCGTCAGCACATTTAAAAGATCGCTCAGCGAAAGCTTATAGTAAATAGCGTCTGTGAATGCCATCGGGCTTTGTACAACTTTTTTCACATATGTCAAAACCTGAAGATAATATGGCAGACATATGGCCCCTGCCACAGCCGGCCAGATCATGAAAATGAGACATTTCTTCAAGTTGAATTTCTTATCGCGTACATTAAAATAAAAAACCGTGAACAGCACGGCCACCATCACCATCGCAAAAGACAGCGTTATATATCCACTGGAAAGCGACAAGACCATGGTCAACACACAAGCTATGGCGGTTTTCACATTCAAGTTATACACACTCTCAAGTGAAAAATACAGCAACACAGGCATTAGTGCTGTCACAATATAGAAACTGATGCACCACGCCTCAACGCACAGAAGATAAATGATTAATGAACTGTATACAAATGCCAAATATCGGCCTGCTCCAAAATACTTCTTTGCCAATTTTTGTGCAAACAGAACTGAGAAAAACATATGCACAGCATAAAAAGCAATATACATTGCCCTGGCATGAAAATACTTTGACAGCCCTGCAAATATGTACAATGGTACATAAATAACAGGCATGTTAGGACGCAGAAAAAATTCTGAAGCCCCATTCAAACTGCCATTATCAACTCCAACTATCGTTTGTTCAGATGTAAGAAACTGGAAAATTTTTCTAAAAGCAGGAAAGCAGGAACGATGTTGATCCCCTATCTTACCAAATGTTACCACATCAGAACCAAAATACTGGCCTGCAAAAATTGAAAATGTAAGTATTGTACAAATCAAAGCAAATAAGATTTCTATTCCCGTTTCGCTTTTTCTTATTTTCCCAAATATTTTTTTCATAAAATTCCTTTCAAATACGCTGCCTTATATAAAGATACTACATTTATCAATTTTGTGCAACATAAAATATTCTTTGGTTTCTTTAGTTATACTTGTATATTCCTTGTCTCTTTATTTGTTATCAGACAATGGCTTAAATTGGGTAATATTGCTCAGCCAGGCAACCCAATGCTCTTTGAGCCCTTATTCTTTTTTATTATATTATGAATTGTCATAAATAAAAGTACAATCGCAGAAGCCACAAGGAAAGTACCCGCATAATAAATCAGTAATTTGGTTTTTATGTCCAGTTGCGGAAACCATAGACGTAGTGTACTGCCAACGCACCAATGTATTGAATACATGGCCAGGCTGATTTTTCCCAGAATTTTACCAATATTTCCCTTCCATATATTTATCCTGCAGGTATAGCTTTTTCCGGACAGCATCATACAGGTCCCTATTATAAACAGCAGCAATATGGTTTTATAATGTCCACCACTGCCCCACATTAACCAGACAGCAAAACTAAGGCTCCCTATATCAATAACTGTAATAAACCATCGAACCGCACTGCTTGTCTTCATACTACTGATTTTGTCACTCACCAAAAAAATAAATACTCCCAGAAGCAATCCGGCAGACGCCCTCAAAATCTCGTTATAGCGTTCTCCCGCCGTCACTATCCCGGCCCAACCGTAATTAATATATCCATTTACGCTTTGTAGCCAGCAAGCAGCAGAGCAACGGCAGTACAAGGAACATAGCGGAAAGATACCACACTGGTACCAATCTCTCAGCAACGATTCCACTTGCCGAAAGCATTAGTATTTCATAGGGCATATCCTCAAACAGTTGGGCAAATATAGTCCATTTCAGTTGATTGTGGTACGCAGAGTATACATTCTCTATCATATATTCTGCGCAGATCGCAATCGTGGTATATGGAAGTATCTTTTTATATTTATATATGGTATACGAAACAGCCTCTTTAACCGAACTATTCGTTGTCTCCTGTGAGGCGAAATGTTTGGCTGTATAATATCCCGATAGAATAAAAAAGAATTCCGTAGCCAACCAGCCTGTACTAAATGGATATGCCCCGTCTAAACCAATTAGGTATAGGTGGTGCCCCATAATCACTACAGTAAATATGATCCTCCACATATCTACATGATTATTTCTTCTCATTATCCTATGTGTCCTTTCTCCATGTCAAAGCCCCATTCTCTTCAAAGTATGCATCCGCTTAGCTATCCTATTGTGCATGTACTACATATTTTATCTAGCTGCTGCGTCTGTCACGGGCAATTTTGACAGACAAAGATGCAAATTTACAGTAATTTTCACCTTATTATAAAATAAGAGGGGTGAATCTGCAAGATAAAAATGCCCTCTTTACAAAAACACGCCCTTTTTGCCCGTATTACATTCTAAGTTATTTGTGGTAGAAAAATTCAGATATCCTAGATTTAGAATTATTAATAGAACTATAAACTCTTCTGTTTCATGATAAGTTCTGCAAGAGAAAAGTCTAAAACAGTATCAATATCCACTGACTCTTCCTGGCTCATAATATACCCAACACTGTTTTTTCCCAGAAAACTCCTATTCTCTTTATACGCGTCAATTGTCCCCATATAAATTGCTCCGTTCAGCCGATAATAAGACGGAAGTTCCTGTCGGCATGCCCGCTTTGCCTCTTCCCGGATAAACTCATCCATCCGAAGAGTTTCCGTATCAATTATGCCGCACCACAATGGCGAATGTTCACATTCACATACACTTACCAAAAAAGTCGCCTTTTTGTCATGCTTCAGCTTATATGCATCTATTATATGGTTCGCATTTCTCAACGGGGAAGTTGGTTGGAGCTTGCAAACCTCATCAAAATATTCCCCTCGCCTTTCATAGAAGTCCAGCGCGTGGAGAACCACATCGTCCGATGATGCGTTGTCTCCTGAAATCTCCTGCGGCCTCAGAAAGGGGACTTCAGCACCTGCCAAAACTGCCACCGCCGCAATTTGCTCACTGTCTGTAGATACTATAATTTTTTCAAATAGACAACTTTGTTTGGCAGCCTCAATAGTATATTCAATCAGAGGCCGCCCATTTAATAGCCTTATATTTTTTTGAGGGACTCCCTTAGATCCTCCCCGCGCCGGGATTACCGCAATCATTTACCTACCTCCTTCATAATTATCCTTCATCTCCAAAAATTCCCTTATTGTATAGATACTTTTCCCTTCACATTGAGCCGGTTTATAAGGCGGATTAATCATAGCGCGAATAAATCTGTCCGCATATGCTGCTGAACTGCCTGTTTCAAGAATCCCACCCATCGGACAGCCCCGCTTATATAGGCTGCTTTCCCCTGATTGTGGTGTTCCGGGTTTATTTGCCGCCACTTTACCGAATGCTTCATAAAAGTAGTCCATCGCTTCAAACATAACACGATTATATAATGTACTTTGTGTGTCAAACGGCTCTATCATCACTTCTCTCTGAATGATTATATCTCCCGTGTCACAATTATTATCAATATAGTGATATGTAAAACCGCATTTCTCTTCTCCATTAATCATTGCCCATGTCAAACTACTGCACCCTCGATACTTAGGAAGTAAGGCCGGATGCAAGTTGAATATTCTCCCCTGGACCGCTTCTATCACATCTGCACCAATTATATATCTATAGTAGATTGAGCAAATAACATCAGGAATAAAGGGCATATTATCTAAACGGATTTTTTCAAAAGTATATGGAATATTCTGCCTAATGCACATTCCTTCCACATCTACGCAACAATTCTCCATTTTGTGAGTGTATACAAATACATTATGCCCCTTGTCCTTCAGTATTTTTAGTGCCTTTGCCCCTGTCCAATTATAGCCGCATAAAATCACATTCATTCTATTTCCCCACATTCTGCACTATCCTGTAACTGGAAAGAATTCCCTGAACATTACCGGTGGTTTCCAATGTAAGATTTATTTCCGGGCGCTTATACTTCAGATACCTCAGAGCCCAAACAATATAACTGTCCTCTTTCAAAGGCAGATGCTGATCTGCAATGCCATCGTTGTCACTGACATGTATCCACTCCACCTGATCCTGCAGCATTTGCACCTGATGCTTGTAATCCAAATTTAGTGTACGAGAAGAAACATATAAATGCCCAATATCCAAAAGCAAATTAAAGTCTAATTTCTCTCTCATTTCACATATCGATTGCCAGTCTGTCATCATGAAATAATTTTCTTGCCCAAAATTACGAAAATTTTTGGCACTTAAAACATTATTTTCAAGGTATACCCTTATATTTGCTTTCTGTGCCTCTGCTACCAGTTCCTTGTAAGCACTGCAAAACCTGTCATATGCTTCCCTTTTATCATAGACAATGGCACTATTGATGCTTTTTCCTATTTCTTCACTGTTAATCTCTACCAAAAAGCCTGCATGAACGGATAAAGTTTCACATCCCAAACGCGTTAATAATCCAATGCATCTACGATAGTGTTCTCTTGACTGATCATATATCTTGTCATTGCAGGATGCGAGATTAACCACAAAATCTTCCTGCGCCGGCGGAAAGTATGCGTGGCAGGCATATTGTAAACCATATTTTTTCTGCTTTTCCGACAAATCACGTTCTATATCCGGATAGTACTGTGTACCTCCGGACAATTCTATTTCTTTAATCCCATTTTGAACATATGTGTCGATTACCTCGCCTATTTTTTTCTTCGCGATACACGCTGACGATACATAGATCATCTATTCCACCTCGATAATGGTATCTGCCTCATAATCCCGGTCAGCCTGTCTCCCCACCACGTCATCGTAATAAACTGCAGAGATTCCCACCCCGTTCGTTCTCTTTGCTGTGAGATTATCTTCTGTAAATCTCTCTCCACATTTTATCCTGGTTTTCGCCACAAGGCATTTCTGCAATGACCTTCTTGTAAATTGTTCCGATAAAGTTGGAGTTTTTATTGAATTACCCAAATATTCTTCCACTTTCCTGATTCTTGTAATCATTTCCTTCAATTCATCCGGTTCAACAGATGCCTTTTGATCCGGTCCCTCCAGTTTTCGGCTCAATGTGAAATGCTTCTCAATCAGTCGGGCGCCCGCCGCAACGGCATATGGAGCCGCGCCTATTCCAACGGAGTGGTCTGAATATCCCGTTAAAATATTGAATTCTTTTTGAAAAGTCCTAATTACCCTTAGATTAACCTCAAAATCCCTGATCGGATAATTTGCTGTGCACTGCAGCAAAATAATATCCTTATTGAACTCGCTGATCGCTTCAAGCGCCTTTGATACTTCCTCCAGATAACACATTCCGGCTGAAAGAATAATAGGTTTTCCTTTCTTTGCCACCTGCCGCAGAAATTGTATATTCGTAAGATCTGTTGCCGCGATCTTGATGGCCGGTATATCCATATCACTTAATTCGTTCAGACTTTCTTCCTCAAATGGTGTGGACAAAAAAAGGATTCCCTTCTGTGCGCAATATTCTTGAAGCATAATATTCTGGCTTTTTTTTACTTCAAGGCGCTTTAACATATCATATTACGTTTCGTTTGCAGCGCTAGTCTTCTTCTGGTAAGGCGCTTTATCCACACCCTGCAGGATCAGCCCCTGGGCCTTGAAATTTTGAAATTTAACCGCGTCCGCGCCCGCCTCTGTTGCCACGTCTATCATTTCTTTAGCAAGCGCCATATCACCGCCATGATTTACCCCCGCTTCCGCAATCACAAATACCCTTCCTGATTCGGACACCTCCTTTGTACCTATTGTTATCCGTGAAGAAAATTTCATATAACTATCTCCCTTAGACCATCCATGGCACATTACATTTCTTGCACATGGGAATTTTATGCCACTCACCCTTTTTATGCAGTTCCCTGATCGTATTCAACTTATCGCAATGCCAGAGTTCCTCAATACTGCTGTCCTTAACATTGCCTATTACATAGTCTTCCTTAAAGTTAGGACAGCAAACCTCCACATTTCCGTCACTGTTTATGACTAGCCTTTGCCAAAGCTGGCTGCAAGCAAACATACAATGATTTATGTTCTTAACTTTCCCGTCAATCTCCACTTCACATTCTGACACAAATTGTGGTTCTTTCACTACTCGGTTGAAACTGATAACATCTGCAACTCCGGTAAAAAGTTTTTTATATGCTTCTATTTCGTCCAATGTCTCATCGTTCATGACCATTGTAACCCGCACCAGGGTGTTCCAAGCCTTTTTCTTATTTCTTAACGCCACAAATTCCTTTATATTTTCCAGAACCTCTTCATAGACGGCGCCTATTCTTATAGCCTCAAATTTCTCTTTAGACGCAGCATCGAATGAAAAAAGCATTCTATCTATTCCCGCGTCCAGAATTTCTTCCGATAATTTAGCATTAAGTATAGTGGCATTTGTATTCGTCATTACATCAATCGCGCCTTTTTCTTTTGCGTATGCTATCATTTTGGGAAGTTCGGGATTTATCAGAGGCTCACCGCGGTGCGTCAGCTTTATAGCATACACATTACAGCCATTTTCATCCGATACCTCGTCAAGTACTTTCTTGTACATGGAAAAGGGCATCACCTCTCCTGGACCCAAGCTATTCTTATCCTGTTTAAGAGCCAATGTTCTCGGACACATAGGACACTTTAAATTACAAAGATTTGTTGGCTCCATATCCAAATTTAGAGGGTATTTCTCCACAATAAAATTCAAAGGGTTACTCTCCCATTTTTTTCGATAAATATCAAAATCTTTCGCTCTATTTGCCTTCCACATTTCATAGATCCCGCCATTTATCTCCAGCGAATCGGGATGTGTGGGGTTAATTGTAACATTTACTTTTTGCATTATTGCTATCCTCCGTTTCTTTATCAGGCAATTAATTGCATATCTCTTCTAACATCTGCGCTATTAAATGAATTGTACTTTCTGAAACAGTGCTGATCGTTGGAAAATTAATTCCCCGGCATGAAATTTTTGTACTTACAGCATTTGAAAAAGTGTACTTTTCATATATCTCCATATGGCTAAGCGGAATAAAAAAAGGTCTGATATCAATACCTTCTTCTTTCATCCTATCAATAAATCGTCCCCGCTTTTCTTCCGGCATTATCGCCGAGATCAGCCATGTTGTCTTTTTTCTGTTTGGCAGATCGTTTCTCTGCATTTCCAGGCCCTTGATGTTTTCAACAGCCACCCTGTAGTTTTGCTCTAAATCACATCTCCATCTATGCATCTCTCCAATCCGCTCCAACTGAGCCACGCCAATGGCAGCCTGCATATTGGTCATTCGATAATTGTATCCCACCATGGCATGATAGTACTTACGCTGTTTGCTCATCCCATGATCTCTAAGCAAACGCATCTTTTCATTAAGCATCTCGTCATTTGTGAGACACATTCCGCCTTCTCCGGTGGTTATCACTTTATTTGCATAAAAAGAAAAACATCCTATAGTTCCAAAACTGCCAACCTTTTTCCCCTTATATTCCGCTCCATGTGCCTCTGCGCAGTCTTCAATCACATATAAATTATTTCTTTCGGCAATCTCCATGATTCTGTCCATTTCACATGGTTGCCCATATATGTGTACAGGGATAATCGCTTTTGTTCTGGAATTGATCGCCTTTTCTATTTCACTTGGGTCGATGCACCAGCTATCCTCTTCAATATCAACAATTACCGGCGTTGCGCCGGTATACAGCACCGCGTTAATTGTTGCCGCAAATGTCAGGTCAGGAACAATGACCTCGTCTCCCTCTTTGATCCCCAGTGCCGCCAGCGCTAAGTGCAGCGCCGTAGTCCCATTGGATACTGCCACTCCATATATGGTTCCACAATATGATGAGAACCTTTCTTCGAATTGATCAATATATTTTCCCGTGCTTGAAATCCAAGTGGACACAAAGGCTTCCGTTAAATACTTCAGTTCATTTCCGCCCAGTTCCGGTCTCGCAATCGGAATGTTTATAGACATTTTACACTCATAGCAGTCAATTAAACGCGCAGCATCGTCTAAAATGGGGATGTAAGCTATTTTTCTATCAAACCGCCTCGCAATCTCGTCCAAATTATCTGTTGTATACGCATATATATATTCTGTATTCATGCACAAACTGATAGGGCTGTCCAAAGAGATATTTTTATGAATAAGCCCCCGCCTAATATCACCATCCGTTACTACACCTTCAAGTTTCTCGGCAGAGTCTGTGACAAATGCAATTCCCTTCGCATTTTTGTCAATGATTTCCAATACTTCTCGTAGTGTAGTATCTGGCATACATGACATTGCTTTAATATCCATATTCATACCCTTCTGTAAACATATCTTAAATAAAAAAGCTATTGCAGCCTGTTCTGAAAAATTGCAAGTCCCTTTTATTTTCTGTTTTCTCTTTGTTATATATTCCTACCACATATTTGCAGTGATTTATATCATATTATATAGTAAAAGGAACAAACCTGCAAGGAAAACATATTTCTTAGCAGAAACTTGATAACATGCAAACCTGGATTTACGTTCTATTAATGCACCTGGTTTTGCCCCCATTAAAAAGCGGCATTGTCTATCAATAGACTCCTGCACAAAAAAGGATGGGACTTCCCTTTCGGTCAGTCTCATCCAACTAAACTTATCGCCCGAGGTACTGAATGCGGAAGCCAGCCTGCAGCAAACATCTTCTTGTTTAACGCATGCGCTTGTCATACATGCGGCCCCAAAAACTTTTTTGAAATTCCGTAATCTTGCCCTCCAGATCAGATAAATGCTTTTCTGTTTCCTTTTTATCTTCCTCAAGCTGTCTTATCATAGAATCCCGGCCGTCTATATCTTCCATCAACTGTCTCAGTACTTCATCTCTGCCTTTTATATCTTCTACTAATTGTTTATGTGTGCTGTCCCTATCCTCCAGATCTTTCATCAACTGCTCACACATTTTGTCTCTAGCTTCTATGTCTCTCATCAGTTGTTCATTCACTTTATCTCTAGCTTCTATATCTTCTAATAATTTCCTGACAGTCCCCTGCTCCGCTTCTAATTTATCCAACAGGCTGCCCCTGTCCTCAATGTCTGTCCTCATTCTTTCTCTGAAAACATTGCTTATTTCCTCATACGTATCTAAGACATAAAGCTCTGCATCTATCTTTATTTTTGTAATCTCCGAATCCACAGTCGGAAGTTTATAGACAGAATCCAGATTATTCTGTATAAAATATCCCCTTTCGTCTTTTTCTCCCAACTGAGAAATTTGATCATCGGTAATTTCCAATTCTTGTCCGCTCGCGTTTTCATAAATAATTCGTTCAATTCGTACTTTTACCGCGATTCCTCTTAACACATACCAAAGCAGGCCGTCTTCTTCGGTTTTAAATGTTGTATCCATCGCTGTCCTCAAATCAAAGACTAAGGGCAGCTTTAAAATTTTACCTTTTAGTAGTATGGGAAGTTTTACTTCCCCGCCTCTATAATAAATAGTTGAAAAGTTGAATTGCCCTGGTATTTTCTTCCAGAGATCCCAGTATTTCTCTACAAAAAACTCCTCTGCATTCTGTTTCGCATTGTCCTCATCAGACACTTTATCGCCGATTTGTTCCAGTATATCCCCCAATTCCTCAAAAGTCTTAGGGAAAAAAACTCTTTTATCCTCTAAAGCCTCCATATATCTGTCTATTGACGCCGTCTCCAATTTATCTTTCAAACCAGGACAATATTTTTCATAGATATAAAACAAAAAGATAATATAGGATTCATTGTCACCCAGTACCAGTCTTTGTTTCAGCACCGCAGATGATACGTTGGTCATATAAATCTGCGGCCTCATCGATGCATTATTCTGTAAAAGGGCTGTCGTTTCCCAAGGAACAATGCTATTCTCCATAAGTGATACATTAAGTTTAAAATATTTTTCCCAATACGTTTCATTCGGATGGGCTTTTATTGCTATTCTGGAATTTCCTGCAAGTTTTATAATTTCCTGCAGCATAAATTCTTCAAATTCAATGGAAACCCAGCCCAGTGAAGCCAGATAGGTATCAAAATAAATGATGTCATAGTCTAGCTGTTCCACATCACAGATACCAAAAATCAATTGAAGTTTATTTATAAAATCCTTATAAAACGCCTTATCCTTTAAGTCAACACCTATTTGCAGTTCCCGGCAGATAGCCCCAAAATCATCCACCAGCATCTTAGGCTCTGTTAACCATAACTCTTGAATTTTTTCTAAAGGAAACTCTTTTCCCGCAAACAACTCTTTGTGATATGTTTTTCTAAGTCCCTCTCTAAAATTATAGGTCATTCCTCCATCATCAACAAAAGCCACAATGTGCTCCGGCGATGACATGTGTACCATTGAAAAAGTCACGTTTTCAAAACCAAACAAATAGAATTTGCTTTTTTCCTCTTTCAAAATCATATCGACCTGATCTTGAATATAGACAATCTCTTTGGCCTCATTGTCAATCACTTTGACGTCGTTCCAAACATTGGCCCGCATGATGTTTGGAATCAAATTTAACATCTCTTTCATCTGGCTAAGCAGAAGCAAATGTTTCTGAGCAGATTCCTTATGGTATTTTTCAGCAATATATGCAGCTGTAAATAAATGGGCCATACTGGTACAGCAGAAAAAAATATTCATTTTTATCACTCCTTAGTTCTCTCGCTTTACACTACCGATTGTTCCCTTACGGCTGTTTAAAGATTCTCTTATCTTTACTTGATATATCATTACCTAATTGGACCTCAACTATGTGCAAATCCGTTGCTGCACACACAGTATGTTTGCATCCCACAGGCAGATTAATAATTTCTCCCGCAGCAACCTCCCTGCTTTCCCCGTCAATTATAACCGTTCCCCTGCCGCTAATAATTGTCCATATCTCCTTTCTGCGTTCATGGCTATGGTAATTCATCCGACGTCCTTTTAACAGAGTAATTTTAATTGTAAGGCTGTCTTTTTGCACATCCAATATTAGAAAATTTCCCCATGTCCGTTCAGCAAACATTACTTTTTCTATCAAAGTATTCACGTAAGGCTTTATTTCTGTACTTGTGTTCAAATCAGATACCAATATGCCTCCTGCACTGGCAGCCACTATAATATTGTTACATCCCACACACAGAACCGGCATATTAAGTTCATTGACCACCCGAACATTATTGCTATTATCCGAAACAATGTTGTATTCCGAATCCTCCTGCTTTTTCGCCGATGAAAATGTCAACCAATTCCCCCGGTCCGCCCATTGACCTTTATACCTGATCATCCATACATTCTGTTCTTTTTCTGCTACTGTACAGGCAAAACTCCTTTTGTCCATCATTCCATATTTGTGATAAAGATCACAATAATTCTCAAACCCCGCTATCTGCTTTACGCGCCGGAGCATATATCCTAATTCAAAGGCATATACGCCGCCGCTCCAAAAAGCCCCCTGTTTTATATATTCTTCTGCATCTTCTATTTCAGGTTTTTCTCTGTACCAGCAGCAGGGGGAGAGCCTGTCTTTTTTCTCTGGCAGTATATATGCAAATTGATCACTGGGATATTCAGGCTTAATCGCAATCAAAGCAAGACGCGCGCCAGATCTTACCAACTGTTCCAACTCTTTAAAAGTTTCGAAAAAAAATAATTCTGCATCCACATCAATCGGACACAGCACTACCACTTCATTTTCATCTACCTTTCTCTTATCACTCAAATATGCCAGCGCCAAGCAGACAGCAGGAAAAGTATCTTTCTGCTCCGGCTCAATACAGAAATCCCCCCCTTCCGCAATTGTTTCAAGCATTGCAATACTTTTCTCGTTTGTCGTAATAAGGATATCACTATCAGGACAGGCTCTCTTTACCTGTCCAAAAACCATCGAAACCATTGTTCCACTATTTTCATCCGAAAAGTGATCTACATTCAAAAATTGTTTTGAACGCAAAGAGTTAGAAAGCGGCCAAAGTCTTTTCCCACTGCCTCCTGCCAGTAACACTATCTGCATAGTTGCCTCCAAACAAAACTTTCATTGCCATTCGCATTCCAATCGGCATACTCCCTGCTCATGGTTGGGCGAGTCTATAGAGAAAAACAGTACCCTCTGCAAATCATCATAAACATCCCCCTCTGTTGAAACAAAAGCAATATTTACCATATAAGTTCCGGAAAGCAGATTGCAATTTCTGACCGCGACTGCCACTGTACCGTTTGAATCAAGCCGCAAAAAAGCTTTCCCTGCATTAACATTGTTGGTGGCATAGCATAGCACGCCATCCTGCCTTGTAATCGCAATACTCATAATTACAGCAGGGTCTACAATATTATTTTTATACTCCGCCTTAATCCAAAAATCGTTTCCTATTCCCAATATCTCCTGCGGTTTTCCTTCTTCGTCCTCCAACCATACCCTGGTAAAGCGTATCTTGCCATTTCCATTCCGTATAGTCAGTTTATTGAAAGTCTCAGCTACATTATCAAGTTCTGACTCTCCCCTTTTTTCTCTTTGCAGCGCTCTTACTTTTTCAAGTCTTCTCTCTTCCATCCAGTCATTGTAGCAGGCATTTATCTCTTTTGCATTTCCGATCTCTTTCACCGTACCATTATCCAGCCACACTACTCTATCGCAGATGCTCTCAATCTGCCCCCTGGAATGTGATACAAGCACTATGGTAGTGCCTCCCTTTTTTATCTCTTCAATCTTGTCCATACATTTTTTTTGAAAACTGACATCTCCTACTGCCAGTATCTCATCGACAAGAAGAATGTCCGCATTCACATTGATCGCTACAGAAAAGGCCAGTCGCATATACATTCCAGATGAATAAGTCCTAATCGGATTGTCTATGCAGTCCTGTAGTTCAGAAAACTCAATAATAGAATCAATCCTTTTATCTATCTCTTTTCGTTTCAATCCAAAAATAGCGGCATTCGTATATATATTTTCTCGCCCACTCATATCCGGATGAAAACCCGCCCCCAGTTCAAGCAGACTGGAAACTCTTCCATTTATTTCTATGGTTCCTGAATCCGGGAATATGATCTTGGTGAGCAGTTTCAATGTAGTACTTTTACCACATCCGTTTTCTCCGATCAATCCCACTGATTCACCTTTGTAGATATCAAATGTAATGCCATTTAGGACACAGTGCTCCTCATAGCGGTTACGCCTCATCTGCAAAGCGCGTTCTTTTATGGTATTGCTCTTATCAGGAAATACTTTATACGATTTTTTAACATCTCTTACTCTGATAGCACAATTCTCACTCATTACAATTCCTCAGCGAATCTCCGCTGTACCTTTCCAAAAACAACATTCCCTACCACCAGAATAACCAGGGCAATCAATAGTGACATCCCCATATCCAATAGTTTCGGTGTCTCTTTGTAGTATAGTACGGAGCGATAGCATCTGATTATTGGAGTTATCGGATTTAAGCTGAATATTACTCTGTACTTTTCAGGGACAATGGACTCAGGATACATAATCGGTGTTATATACATCCACGCCATGGTCACGATACCAAGAATATACTCTAAATCTCGGAGGAAAACCGTTAGTCCGGCTGTCAGCATTGTTATTCCCAGCGCAAACACATACTCAACAATCATCGTAGGTATTAAAAAATACAGTTTGTCAAACGCGATGCCCCTCCCGGACACTGCTAAAGCCAAAAAAACAATAACAAAGCTAAACAACATGTTGATAAAATTACCTGTGACAAAAGCAATCGGCAGTATCTGCCTGGGAAAATACATCTTTTTAACCAGATCCTGCCGATTTATCACTGCTCTGGCTCCTCCAGAAACAGATGTGCTGAAAAAAAGCCATGGTACAAACGCCACAAACAAAAAGAGATAAAAATCTTCTATACCCTGTTTCATTATTGCAGAAAAAACAAATGTATATACTATCAACTGCAATAACGGATTTAAAAATGTCCAAAAGAATCCCAGCACAGATCCCTTATATCTTCCGCGCAGATCCTGTCTTATCAAGCTGTAAATCATTTCCCTGTAATTAAGTATTTCCCTTACTGTTTTCAAAACACCTCTCCCGTCAGAAATGCAGTTTTAGTTCTTTTAGCCCCAATGTTTTTTTCACCGCGGAATTGTCTAATAAGGTACAATTTGCGCGTTTTTCCGTAAATATCTTGGTGTCATTTTTCATCGAAATAGGAACAATAAGATCTCTAGAGCATCCGTATTTATCGGCAATTTTTAAGCCAATCTCATATTTTGAAAGGACCTCATCACCTGAAATATTTAAAATTTTAGGCATGTCGGATGTATAATTTTCCATCAAAGCAACTAATGTTGACAACGCCGTTCCAAAATCCAACGCAGTTTTAAAATTATCTTCAAACATCTCTATGGAATTCCCCGCCTGGATTGTTTCTACAATTACATCATAAAAGTGCTTTTTCCCAGGGAGAATACAAGGGCCAATCAAAAACGGGAAGCGCACCACATTATACCCATATCCTACCACAATCTGTTCTGCCACCATTTTATGTCTACCATATGCATTGATTGGGTCTTTCTCCGCATCCTCTTTAAAAAAGACATTCATTTCACCGGGTTTATATACCATTTCTGTTGAAGAATAAAACAGGCATTCCACATTTTCAATCGTATTCAAAAAGTCTGACAGCGAGGTAATATTGATGTTCCAGGCCAAATGCGGATTGGCAAGCACCAAATCCGGGTGATGATATGCCGCTAAATATACCACTTTAATCTGCTTTTTGCCCTTCAACCGCTCATTGAGCATACACAATTCTTCATGCACTGTGATATCACAGGACATCCACTGAACTCTGTCCGTATCCTCCTGCCCTTCCACATTTTTATCTGTCGCCAAAATTTCTTCCTTTGTTTCTTTCAAAATCTCTCGAATTGCATACGAACCCACAAACCCGCTTGCACCAACGATAAGATACATTTTAAACCTCCTGCAGTTTCTCCATTAATTCATTATACGCCGCCAGTTTCCTTTGAAATTTATTATAAACTATCTTGCCCAACCCTCGCTTATTATTCATGTGGCAGGACAGTTTTCTCCAAAATCTGACGCTGAGGGATTGTGTCAACGGCATAGTAAGCATAAAGTCCTTTCGGCTTCTCTTATTTTCCTGTTCGTTTAGGCCTCTTCCAAGTCCCGTACTGGGCAAATCATACTTTACCAATCCCCGTATAAATCTTATCTGACGGTCAACATCCAGAATCGAAAAAGCCGTATTCTTGTGTTCATATTGCCAGACGCAGGTCATTCTTTTGGAAAAGGCTATTTCCTTGTGATATTTTATCCACAGCATGGCCGTATACAAAGCATGTTCCATCCCATCAACACACCCCAGCATATACTCGGGAATCAGTTCCTCGCTCTCTGCCTTAAACAGAAATTGCCCAGCCACAGGCAGATTATTCGGATGCTTCATATAATACACTTTTTCATAAGTCAGATTTTCGTACACATGGGTTCGGCGAATCCCTTTTGAGTCTTCACTCAGCATACCGGCAAACGCCCCCATTGCCCCGGATGAATCCTCTATTGTCCGCACGAGAGTTGTCACATGATCATAAAACCACAGTTCATTCTCCTGCAAGTTCATAAAGTAGTCATGTGGTATCCTTCTTTGCAATGCATAAATTGCCTGCGCATCCGTAACACATCTGGAGTCTTTTTCATCAAAGAGTTCCATCGGAACGACAGAAATATTCACGGGCAACTTCCTGGCATATTTACACACCGCCTCTTCCATGGAGGTATCACAGGCTACGGCCAGAATAATGTTGCGGTAATACTGGTGTGATACATTGCGGACCCTGCCCCGCAGCAATTCTTCAATATCCTCTTCGTCCCGGGTGCTTAAAACATATGTTACAAGTACCGTCTTCTTATCATCCCGCGCGAACAAATCTTTCTCAATCGTTTTAAATCTTTCATAATGACTTTTTGTGACGTCAAGAATACCCTTTTCCATGCAAAATTTCTCAACAAAAATTTTCTGAGACCTTTTTGCCATTTCGAGAGCTTCTTCTTTGTGTTCCACGATCCATTGATATTTTTCCATGATTTGCTGGAAAGTATCCTGAGGATTTAACTTATTGTAAGTAATATACAAAACAGAATCCCCAAAATACTCTTCCATAAACACATTATTATCTGAAATAATTACCGCGCCAGCCGCACATGCCTCATATGCCCTGTTCGTAACCGCACCCGCGCGCCTGTGAGCGTCAGAGGAAATTGCCAGACAGATTCCGCAAGAGTTGATTTCCTTTAATATAGAGAATCCGTCAAATGGAATCGAATATTGATAACATTCATATCCTTCCCAGGGACGTATCCCCCCCCATGATTCCACTACATCAGGCCCATAAAATTTTACTTTCCCTGTTTTGTCCAAAAGTTCAAATAAGCCTGCATGCCTGTCATTACTGCCCAGCGCTTTCTCCCAGTTCATACCGCAGTAAAAAATTTTGGGATCATTGAGATTAGGAAGCATAGCCACACTCTTGGGGAAAGAACCCACAAAGGTAGATGCTTTCTCCAGCGTTCTGGGCTTATGGATCAGCATACTCTTAAGGTGATTCGACATCCCTCCAAAATCATAAATCAGATAATCATCGTTCATCAGATAATTATTCAGCACTTTTCCTTCATAGTACGCTGTATTCAGAGGTATGTCAGGGGGATTCCACAATAAATGGTAGTAATATCCGTCAATGGTTTTATGTGACTCATAATGAGTGGTCATCACATACATTAAATCTTCTGCATCCACATACTCATCGGTCTCGTGCTGTGTTTCGTCCAAAATTTCACCAAAATCAGACAGCATGACACATTCAAATCCAATATTTTCCGCCGCTTTTGTTGTTCTCGCCAAAAGTTCAGTCTCGGCTGTATCTGTTCCCGGCCATGGATAAACTATCCCGAAAGAGTATTTTGAACGATGAATAATAGGCAAAAGATGTTCTTCTCCGCCTATTATCACCTTTTTTACCGCTTGATATATATTTTTTTCATCATATGGACTAACATAATCAGCCAGATAAATGATCCCGCTCATGGCCATCTCTAAAGTTATCTGTGACCTAAGCCCCTCGGCATCCGACAGAAATTTTTGGATTCCCGAATTAATCTGCGAAATAATATCCTTATTCTGGGGAAATTTCTCCTCCCCATAGTATAGCTGCAATATGCTTTCAGCATAAAATACATTGGAGATTCCTAGCTGCTTTAATGCTTCCGATATTTTTTCCCATGGAAACAACGAAAGCATACCCAAATACTTGTATCCAAATTTCTCCCAGTAAATCTCATTCTTTGTGTCAATATTATCAAACAGATTTTCCAAGTCCTGGCATAACGCCGCAGGGCACCGCTGCCCAAGCACTGTAAAAAAAGCTGCGTTTTCCGTTTTCTTCTCCATACTGAACATACATGTTCTCCAATCTGATTATTTATATATATCCTTGCTGCCGTCTTCTCTCTCTACGCAGACATCATACATAGATACCATTACTGTATCCTTGGCAAAGGAAAATGTATGCCTCTGATATGGTGAAATTAAAAACATATCAGCCTCTTTTAATGTATACTCTTCTTTCTCTGTGTCAGTCTCCAATGTAAGTTTTACTTCGCCGCTGATTACATAAAACACTTCTTTGCTTACTTTATGATAGTGCCCTCCTCTGGTTGCGCCAGCTTTGGACACCAAAACATTCACCTGCTCCCACCCTTCATGGACCAGCTGTACCAGCAAACCTGTCTCATTCGCAAATTTAAAATCCGGCTGCAACATTTCAATCAACATACACATATCCTCCACATTATTATATAATCTTTTCTTTGTAGGGCAATAGCATTAGCATCAGCAAACGCCTTGGGAACTTTTGAAATACACTGTCAGGATGTTCACATAAGAATTTAGTCACCACCCAATGCATCGGTACTTTTCCATAATAAATACCCAAAATATCAATGGCTTCTTCCAAATGCCTCTGCTGCATAGTAGCTGTCTTTGTTTCATTATATATACGGGTGCTCCCAATATACTCCCGCAAGAATCCAAATGTGAATCTTTGGGCCAGCCGCATCCAGTACTCATAATCCAAGCACATTCTCAATGATTCATTGATTCCCCCGGTCTCTTGATATGCCTTTCTGCTGAACATCACGCTGGGCTGACTTAAGAAACACCGATTTCCCAGTTTTTTAAAGCGAAACTCCTCCACAGGATACTCACCTGTAATTTCGCCGTATTCATCTATAAAATGAGAAAGCCCGTAGCATACATCCAGTTGGTGCTCATACGCAAAATCCACAAGTTTTTGCACGGAGTATTCATTTTCATACACATCGTCAGAATTCAGCCACATATAGTAGTCGCACTCTGCCAGGACGGCAATACCCTTATTGATCGCATTGGCCTGTCCTCCATCTGGTTCAGAACACCACATTTTCAGTTCAGCTTCGTATTTTTGTATAATATCCCTGCTGCCATCAGTAGAGCCACCATCTATTACCACCACTTCAATATCTGCATGCTGTTTATTTTCCAAAACACTTTTGATTGCAGTTTCCACATATTTCACTTGATTATAACTTGGGATTACAATTCCTACCTTTTTCCCCATAGCAAACCCTTAGCCTTCACCGATAGCTTATTTTGTTACATATCTAATCTGTACACATATGGCGCACTATATGAAAATTAATATAACACATATATTGGCGGAATGCAAGAATAACACCCCTTCAAAAATGGATACCTTGCATCCAAGGCAAAGTTCCAACTCCGTTGGGCGATCTATCCCATAAGCACCCTGCGCATCATCATCTCGCACCGCTCCCATGTAACATATTCAAATCCCTTAATCATCTTTTTTCTTTCAGAATACTCATCTTCATTTTCGTGATAGTATCTCACAATATCACACAGTTTTTGTTCGTCATCCTGTGGAAACCAAATACAGTAGTCTCCTGCCACCTCCCTTGAGACCGGGATGTCCGCTGCCACCACTGGGGTACCACGCATCAGCCCCTCTATCAGCGGCAACCCAAACCCCTCCGTATAGCTACAGAATGCCAAAAAGCGCGCATGCTGGTAAAGATAAGTAACCGCCTGATCACCTAGTCCCGCGAAATGAAATATACGCTTATTATAATCTGGATGCGCTTTTAATTCTGTTTCAAAGTCTTCCATATTCCAGCCTATATACCCGGCGAAGACAATATTATAACCCAAATCTTTAAGCCCGGCCTTATATGCATTGAAAACCAACTTATGGTTTTTCCGGGGTTCAATCGTTCCGACCATCAATATATATGGTCTGTCACTAACAATTCTTCTGAGTTCTTCTGTCACCTGATTATCTTGAACAACTCCATTTTCATTAAAATTTGCTCCCAGCGGTACCACATGGCAGAGCGGTAATTCTACTTTCAGGGCTATCGCCAGTTTTTTCAATTCGTCCACAGTAGCTTTCGCATTTACTATAATGTCATCCGCATACTGTAGATGAGCACCAATAAAGTCCATAAAATTATACACCCCCCGTTCCAAGCAGTACTGGGGATGTGTAACAGAAATAATATCGTATATATGAGCTACAATTCTGGCACCCTGCATTTTCAAAATTGGCAAAAGATAGCTTCTTTTCATCCTGCACATCCATGCGGCGTCTAAATCAAAAAAAATGCTGTCTTCCCCTATTTCGCTGAGCGGAATCTTACATGTAGTAATCATGTGGTTTTTTATTCCCTTTTTATTTACATAAAACTCGCAAA